>Ga0222719_10006036_pt1 | contig 10353 bp, 20 predicted proteins | sample C33_34DmetaG_FD_165039 | JGI IMG/M metagenome (GOLD analysis project Ga0222719, IMG submission 165039) | Estuarine water microbial communities from San Francisco Bay, California, United States - C33_34D | ecosystem: Environmental > Aquatic > Marine > Unclassified | place: USA: California...
AAAACAATATAAGTTTGAACCTATTGAAGAAATTAATATTGGCTTACTTCACCAAGTAATAAAAGGAAGTAGAACAAATTTTAGAAATAATACTGCTTCAGTAAAAACACGTGCACAAGTATCCGGAACTGGTGCAAAACCGTGGGCACAAAAAGGAACAGGTAGGGCAAGACAAGGTTCCTTAAGGTCACCACAATTTATAGGCGGTGGTATTGCTCATGGACCCGGAACAAGAGTTTATAGGGACAGAACACCAAAGAAAATGAAAAGGAAAGCACTCAACATGGCAATATCTCAGAGGCTTTCTGAAGAATCAATATTTGTACTCAATGGTAAAGATTTTGATACCCCATCTACAAAACAAGCTGTTGCTTCTCTTAAGGAACTTAAAATTGAAAGAGGGTTTACCTTTGTTTATTCAGATAATGATGAAAAATTGTATAAATCATTCAAAAATATTAAAAATTCAAGACTCGTATCTGTTAAAAAGCTAGCAGCTATCGATATTATTTCTACAGATGATACAATATTTTCCGATAATGCTATTTCAGCATATTTAGGAGATGAATCATGAAGTACTTAGAAGACGTACTCCTTGCACCCGTTATTTCTGAAAAGTCTTATGATAGAATTTCAGAATCAAATTCCTATACTTTTTTTGTTGATCCAAAAACTGATAAGCCTCAAATTAAGAAAGCTGTAGAGCAAATCTTTGGCGTGAGCGTATTAAGAGTTAATACAATGTATAGAAAAGGTAAGAAAAAGCGTTTCGGATATGTTTATGGTCAACAAAGTACCAAAAAAATTGCAATTGTCACACTCCCAGAGGGTGAAACCATAGAAGCATTTGGAGTATAGGTATGGGTTCTAAGAAGATAAGACCAGTAACACCAGGCATGAGAGGCCAGGTTTCAACCGACTTTAAAGATATTACTAAAAAGAAACCTGAAAAATCCTTACTGCAATCAAAAAAATCTTCTGGTGGCAGAAATAATAAAGGAAGAATTACTTCTAGACACAGAGGTGGTGGCCATAAGCAAAAATACAGAGTTGTAGATTTTAAAAGAGTAAAAGATGGGATTCCTGCTCGAGTTGCAGGTATAGAGTATGACCCAAATAGAAATGCAAGAATAGCTCTACTGCATTATAAAGATGGTGAAAAAGCTTATATCATTGCTCCTGATGGCATCAGTGTTGATGCAATAATTGAGTCAGGTTCAAAAGCAGATATAAAAGATGGTAATTGCCTACCTTTAAGAAACATTCCAGCTGGTACTTTTGTACATGCTGTTGAACTTAGACCAGGTGGAGGAGCAAAAATGGCTAGATCAGCAGGCTCTTCAGTTCAATTAATGAGTAAAGAGGGTGAGGCTGCTTTACTAAGGCTTCCTTCAGGAGAAATGAGAACTGTACCTATGGATTGTAGGGCAACAATAGGAACTGTTGGAAACTCTGAAGCTGAGCTTACGAAACTAGGCAAGGCAGGACGAAGTAGGTGGAAAGGTATCAGGCCCCAAACAAGAGGTGTTGCAATGAACCCAGTAGATCACCCACTTGGAGGTGGAGAAGGTAAATCATCAGGAGGTAGAGTTCCTGTAAGCCCTTGGGGAAAACCTGAGAAAAAAACTCGAAAAAAGAAAAAGTACAGTAATAAATCAATTGTCAGAGGACGATCTCAAAAAGGTAGAAATTAATTATGGCTAGAAGTTTAAGAAAAGGACCTTTTGTGGACGAGCATCTCTTGAAAAAAGTCGAAGATGCACAAAATACAGGTAATAAAAGTGTCATCAAAACGTGGAGCAGAAGATCAACAATCGTTCCTGAAATGGTTGGTTTGACTATTGCAGTACATAACGGTAGACAACATTTACCTGTTTTTATCACCGAGGCAATGGTTGGTCATAAATTAGGAGAATTTTCACCAACTAGAACATTTAGAGGACATCCGGGACAAAACTAATGGAAAACACAACAGTTAAAGCACAAGGAAAATATATTCGTCAATCGCCATATAAGATGAGGTTAGTACTCAACCTGATAAGAGGTTTAGAAGTACAAGATGCACTCAATGTCTTAACATTCACAAAAAGAAAAGCTGCTATCGAAATTAAGCAGGTATTAGAGAGTGCTTTAGCTAATGCTGAAGCTAATCATAATTTAAATGCTTCTGATTTGTATATTTCAAAAGCTATTGCAAACGAAGGGCCAACTCTTAAAAGATTTAGACCAAGAGCAAGAGGTAGAGCCGGAAGAATTAATAAAAGAACATCACATTTGTTGATAGAGTTAGAAAGTGTAGGCGAATAATGGGTCAAAAAACACATCCTTATGCATTCAGAATCGGAATTGTAAATGACTGGAAGTCTCGTTGGTTTAATGGAAAAGATTATAAGGATTTAGTCAACCAGGATTATCAAATCAGAAAATTTTTAACTCAAGAGTTACCTAAAGCTGCTGTATCACGAGTCGATATTGAAAGAAGAGACAAAGGTGGAACTTTAACTGTAGATATCCATACTGCAAGACCAGGAGTAGTTATAGGAAGAAAAGGTGTCGAAGCAGATAGACTTAGAAAAGGTATTGAAAAACTTTCAAAACAACCTGTAAAACTAAATATTATTGAAATTCGTGAAGCTGAATTAGATGCACAACTTTTATCAAGAGGAATAGCAGATCAATTAGAAAACAGAGTCGCTTTTCGAAGGGCTATGAAGAGGGCAGTTGCAGCAGCATTAAAAGCTGGTGCGGAAGGTGTTAGGGTTGAGTGCTCAGGAAGATTAGGTGGTGCAGAAATGGGCCGTAGAGAATGGTACCGAGAAGGAAGAGTACCTCTACATACCCTAAGAGCGGATATTGATTTTGGACGAGCTACGGCCCACACAACTGTTGGAGCTATTGGAGTGAAAGTATGGGTTTATAAAGGAGATGTAGTTGGTTCTAATAAGTTAAGACAAGAAAAAATTTCAGCAGAAGCTAATTTAGCAAGCGGTGGACCTGCTGCGGGTAGGGTAAAGTCTGTAAAGTCTAGAGCTGAAGCAGCTGTTGGAGAACAGAAAAAATCAAAAATTCTTGAAGCTGGTGGTGGTAAAAAAGCCAGTGAAGACAAAAGTTCAAATATCATTGAAGCTGGTGGTGGCAAAAAAATTACAAAAGAAGTAGCTCAAGCAGATTTTGAAGAAGAGAAATCAATTCTTGAAGAAAAATCAATATTGGAAGAAGAATAAGTTATGTTAATGCCTAAAAAAACAAAATTTAGAAAATCTCATAGAGGTAGAAGAAAAGGTAACTCTAAAGGCGGAAATGTTGTTACTTTTGGAGATTATGGTATTCAAGCCGTTGAAACCTCTTATGTAACTGGAAGACAGATTGAGGCAGCAAGGATAACAATTACCAGAACAATGAAACGTGGTGGTAAAGTATGGATTAATATCTTTCCACACAAACCAGTAACTCAAAAACCTGCTGAAGTAAGAATGGGTTCAGGTAAAGGTAATGTTGAGTATTATGTTGCTGTTGTAAAACCTGGAAGAATAATTTTTGAAATTTCAGGTGTGCCTGAAGATGTTGCTAGAGAGGCAATTAGAAAAGCTGGACACAAATTGCCTATGAAAACTAAGTTTGTTACAAGGGATAACCTATGAGTGTTAATGATTTAAGAGAGTTATCAATTGTTGAATTGCAAAATAAAATAATTGATTTAAAGAAAGAACTAATGGATTCAAGATTTTCATTGGCCACAAGCCAATTAGAAGATACATCTGTTTTCAAGAAAATTAAAAAAGAAATTGCACAAGCTAATACAGTTTTAACTGAAAAAATTAATAAAGAAAGTATTGAGGAAGCATAATTATGACTGATTCAAATAGAACATTTAGGAAAACAAGAACAGGAGTAGTTATTTCTGATTCAAGAGAAAAAACCGTAACCGTATCTATAGAAATTCAATTTCCTCATCCTAAATATAAAAAAATTGTTAAGAAAACTAGAAAACTACACGCACATGATGAGACTTTTGAAGCAAAAGTAGGAGATACCGTAAAAATTATGGAAACAAAGCCTTACTCAAAGACAAAAAAATGGCGAGTTACCGAGATTGTTGAGAGAGCTAGATGATACAAAAAGAATCAAGATTAAAAGTCGCTGATAATTCTGGAGCGAAAGAAGTCCTTTGTATAAAAGTCAAGGGTAGTTCTAGGATCAGATATGCAGGTTTAGGTGATGTATTTGTTGCAACTGTAAAAGATGCTATACCTGGAAGCCAGATTAAAAAAGGTGAAATAGTTAGTGCAGTTGTAGTGAGAACAAGAAAAGAAACCAGAAGAAAAGATGGCACCTATATAAGATTTGATGAAAATGCTTGTGTGATTATTAATGATCAAGACCAACCAAGAGGGACAAGGATTTTTGGGCCTGTTGGGCGAGAATTAAGAGAAAAGAAATTTATGAGAATAGTTTCTCTCGCACCGGAGGTTATATAGTGAAAATCAAAAAAGGCGATACTGTGAAAGTTATTTCTGGAAAAGATGCAGGTAAGCAAGGTAAAGTACTTCAAGCTTTTCCTAAGAAAGGAACAGTTTTAGTAGAGGGAGTTAATGTGACTAAAAAACATCAAAAACCTCAAGGCCAAACTATGCAAGGTGGGGTAATCGATAAAAGCATGCCCGTAAATGTCTCTAATGTAGCTTTAGTTGTTAAGAAAAAAGCAGGAAGAGTTTCATATAAATTCGATAAAAATGGAAAAAAATACCGAGTTTTGGCTCAGACAGGTGATGAAGTATGATTCCTAGACTAAAAGAGCAATTTAAAAATGAACTTAAAAGCAAAGTTATGGATCAATTGAGCTTAGAAAATGTAAATGAAATTCCTACACTTGAAAAAATTGTAATAAACATTGGTGATGGCAAAGCTGCTACCGATGGAAGAGCCCTTGAGTCAATGGTAGATGAGTTAACAGCTATTTCTGGACAAAAACCTGTTATTAGAAGAGCAAAGAAGTCTATAGCTGGTTTTAAAATTAGAGAAGGAATGCCTATTGGGGTATCTGTTACATTAAGGGGCGATAGAATGTGGGAATTTTATGATAGATTTGTTCAGGTTGTTATACCAAGAATTCGGGACTTCAGGGGCTTCAATAAAAAATCATTTGATGGTAATGGAAACTACAGCCTTGGCTTAAATGAGCAATTAGTATTTCCTGAAGTTGAATACGATAAAGTTAGAGATATTAGAGGAATGAATATTACAATTTGTACTTCTGCTACCGATAACAACCAAGGTTATGTACTATTACAAGCGCTAGGATTTCCGTTTAGGGAGAATTAAATATGGCAAAGACAAGTAAAGTAGTTAAAAATAACCAAAGAAAGAGAACCATTGGTGTTTATTCTGACAGACGTCAAGAACTATTAGATATTATCAAAGATCCTGAAACCTCATATGATGAAAAAAGAGAAGCACAAAAGAAAATTGCAAAGATGCCAAGAGATGCATCTCCAACACGACATCGCAATAGGTGTGAAGTAACTGGAAGACCTAGAGGCACACTCAGAAAGTTTGGAATGTCTAGAAACACATTTCGTGACTTAGCATTAAAAGGTGAGCTTCCTGGAATTAAGAAAGCATCTTGGTAGCATGAATTCAGATCCAATTTCAGATTTTTTAACTAGAATAAGAAATGCTTCTATGGTTAATAAACCTACTGTTTCTGTTCCACACTCAAAATTTAAATATGAACTTTCAAAGTTACTAAAAACTGAAGGTTACATAAGCGATGTAAAGGTAAATAGTGAATCTTCAAAAAAAGAATTACAAATCGATTTAAAATATTCTGAAAATGGATCTCCGGTGTTAGCTGGATTAAATAGATTAAGTACACCTGGTCGCAGGCTTTATGTTGGTTCAGATGAGCTTCCAAGAAACAATGGTGGATTAGGAACTGTTATTGTGTCAACATCAAGAGGTCTTCTTTCAGACTCTGAAGCTCGTAAGCGTAAGTTAGGTGGAGAGTTAATTTGTGAGGTTTGGTCATGAGTAGGATAGGGAACAAGCCAGTTGCAATACCTGAAAAGGTTGAATTGAACATATCAGGAAACAAGATTTCTGTAAAAGGCCCAAAGGGGGAATTATTTACAGAAGTTATTGATGACAGAGTAGAATTTGTAATTAAAGAAAATGAATTAATTTTTTCTAGATCATCGGATTCACCAGAAGTAAGAAGTCTTCACGGTCTTTATAGGTCCTTAGTCGCAAATGATATTCACGGTGTAATTGAAGGTTATAGTAAAACACTTTTGCTTCAAGGAGTTGGACATAGAGCTGCATTAAAAGGAAATGACATAGAAATACTTTGTGGATTTTCTCACCCAGTAATTTTTAATAAAGTTGAAGGAATTTCATTTGAGGTTCCTGACCAAAACACAATTATTGTATCAGGTATTGATAAGGCATTAGTCGGCCAAGTAGCTGCTAATATAAGAGCTATCAAGCCACCTGAGCCATATAAAGGTAAAGGTATTCGATATAAAGACGAATACGTTAGAAGAAAAGCAGGTAAAGCTGCTGCGACTGCGGGAGCTTAAGATTTTAATGAAAACTAAAAATAAAAGATTAAATAGGAAAATAAGAATCAGAAAAAAAATCTCTGGAACGTCTACTGTCCCTAGATTGGCTGTTTTTAAAAGTAACAATAATATTTATGTCCAAGCAATTGATGATTTGAATCAAGTTACCTTGGCTTCCTCAAGCACTCTTTCAAAAGAGGTAAAATCAAAAAATTTATCAAATGAATCAGCTAAACAAGTAGGAGAGCTTCTTGGCGAAAAGCTTAAAGATTTAAAAATCAAATCTGCAGTATTTGACCGAGGAGGCTACATTTACCACGGTAGAATCAAGTCCCTTGCTGACGGTATACGAGATAAAGGAATAGAATTTTAATGTCAGAGATAGAGTTTCAAGAGAGTGTTATACACATCAATAGGGTTGCAAAAGTTGTTAAAGGTGGACGTAATTTTGCTTTTACAGCACTCGTAGCTGTAGGTGATGGCAACGGTAATGCTGGTATTGGTTACGGTAAAGGTTCTGAAGTGCCACTAGCAATTCAAAAAGCAATTGAAAATGCAAAAAAGAATGTACAGGAAATACCAATGGCAGGATCTACAATAGTTCATACAATTATAGGTAAGCATGGTTCTTCAAGAGTTTTACTAAAACCAGCAGCACCTGGTACTGGAGTCATTGCTGGCGGAGCTGCTCGACAAGTACTTGAAGTAGCTGGAGTTAAAGACATTTTGGCTAAATCATTAGGATCTCCAACACACTTAAATGTAGCAAAGGCAACTATGCAAGGTTTACTTAATCAAAGAACTCCAGATATCGTTGCAAAATTGAGAGGCAAGAAATCTTCAGAAGTTGCACCTCCAGGATTAGTAGCTGCGTACGAAAGTACAAAAGCTCAAAAAAAAGTACAGGTTATAGATGAAAGTTAGAATAACTTTAAAAAGAAGCCTAATTGGTCAGAAGCCAAAGGCAAGAGAAACTGTTAGAAGTTTAGGATTAAAGAAAATCAACTCATTTACTGAAAGAGAAATTAATCCTATGATTCAAGGTATGCTCGACAAAATAGAACATCTTGTTGAAATTGAGGAAATAAAATAATGAAAAAACTTAGATTTCACCATTTAAAACCAACTCCAGGTTCAACCAAGCAGAAATTGAGAAAAGGTAGAGGCGAGGCTGGTAAAAGAGGAAAGACAGCTGGTAGAGGCACAAAAGGAACCGGGGCTAGAAAAACAGTTCCAGCATACTTTGAAGGTGGTCAAATCCCTCTCTACAGAAGAATTCCTAAATTACGAGGTATTAAAAATGGTCCTAAAATGTCTTACGTTGTTGTAAACGTAAGTGAACTTGAAGAAAAAAAAGTTGAAGGTGAAGTGACACCTGACTTACTTCGTGAACTTGGCTTAACAAGAAAAAAAGGTCTTGTTAAAGTTCTTGGCGATGGAGAGATAACAAAAAAAATTGACTTAAAGATTCATGCAATTAGTGAAATTGCAAAAAATAAAATTGAGAGTGCTGGTGGAACAGTAGAGATTATAGAAGAGTAAATATGCAGCTCTCAATATTTAGATATATTTTTAAAATTCCAGATTTAAGAAAAAGAATATTTTTCACATTATTTATGTTTGCTGTGTATCGATTAGGTGCAGCAGTTCCTGTTCCAGGTGTTGATTTAGAGGCTGTTCAACGTTTAACTGATTCTGGATCTCAAGCTGGTATCTACGGACTCCTTAATCTTTTCTCTGGAGGCGCACTAGAAACTTTTTCTGTTTTCGCTCTTGGAATAATGCCTTACATCACTGCAAGTATTATTTTACAATTGCTTACTGTTGTTATTCCTAGATTGCAGAAGCTACAAGAAGAAGGAGAGTCAGGTAGGAAAGTAATAACACAATGGACAAGGTACATAACAGTTGTATTGGCCCTTCTTCAATCAACAGCATTAACTTATCTTTTCTCCAGAGGAAGTCTTACAGGAGGTATCTCTTTAATACCAAACTACACACCATCTAGAGTTGGTTTAATCGTACTAACTATGACGGCTGGAACTGCTTTTATTATGTGGATAGGTGAACTAATATCCCAACGAGGTGTTGGTAATGGGATGTCATTAATTATTTTTGCAAGTATTGTTAGCCAACTACCTGCACAATTTGGAGGAGCCTACCAAGTTACCGCTGGTCAGGGAAGAATCGGTCAATTTTCATTTTTGATGCTTATGTTCTTTTTAATGATTGTTGGAATAATCTATGTAGAACAAGGGCAGAGAAGAATTCCGATTCAGTTTGCAAAAAGGGTAAGAGGTAGAAAAGTCATGGGAGGTCAAAGTACATATATTCCACTTAAAGTAAATAGTGCTGGTGTTATCCCTGTAATATTCGCAACAAGCATACTTTTCTTTCCAGCTTTGGTAGCAACCTCTCTTCCACAAGATAATTCTGTTACTGCTGCAATTAGAAACTGGATAGATGTTAACTTAGCTAACTCTCAAGGAACAACCTGGTTTTACATCTTTTTTCTAGGGATTCTAATTATATTTTTTACATATTTTTATACGACTATACAGTTTGATCCAGTTAGACAATCAGACATGATAAGAAGACAAGGTGGATTTATACCCGGTGTTAGACCTGGGATATCAACTACTAACTATTTATCACACATTCTTAATCGTATAACTCTCCCGGGATCAATATTCTTAGCTTCAGTAGCTGTACTACCATCTATTGCTTCTGCTATTTGGGATATACCACTTGGGTTTAGCGGAATTTCTATTTTAATTACTGTTGGTGTTGCTTTGGAAACAATGAAGCAAATAGAAAGCCAACTTAGTATGAGAAACTACGAAGGATTCATTGATTGAGTGAATTAAAAATTTTTCTTGGGCCACCAGGTGCAGGAAAAGGCACACAAGCTAAAAAAATCGCTTTAGAATTTGGCCTAGCTCATATTTCAACGGGCGACATGCTCAGGAATCACATCAGTAATAAAACTGATCTTGGCAAGATTGCCAAAAGTGTCATGGATGAAGGAAAGTTAGTATCAGACGATTTAGTTATTGAGATGCTTGTTGAAAGATTAGGAAGTAATGACTGTAAAAAAGGTGCAATCCTTGATGGATTTCCAAGAACCCTACCTCAAGCAAAAAGTTTAGAAGAGATTAAAAACAAATTTCCAGTTTTAAAGGTATTTGTATTTGAAGTTGATGAAGAAGAATTAATTCAAAGGATTTTATTGAGGGGCAAAACCAGCGGTAGGCCTGACGATACAGAAGAGTCAATAAAAGTGAGATTCGAAATTTACACAGAAGATACTGAGCCATTAGTTAATTTTTATAATAAACAAGATAAAGTTGTTAAAATTAACGCAGTTGGTGACATTGATGAAATTTATCATAATATCGCTAAGCACTTTAATTAAATATCTATGATTACTTATAAATCCACTGAAGACTTTGAGAAAATGCGTAAAGCTGGAAAAGTTGTCTCAAATATTCACTATGAAATATTTGATAAAACAAAATCAGGAATGACCCTTTTAGATTTAGATTTAATTGCTAAAGAAATAATAGAAAAATCAAATGTTAAACCAAGTTTTTTAGGTTACCTTGACTTTCCAGCACATATATGTGCTTCGCCAAATGATGTTATTGTTCATGGCATTCCAAACGAATATGTGATCTCTGAAGGAGATATAATCTCAGTTGATGTTGGGGTAATTTTTCAAGGTTACCATGCTGATGCAGCATTTAGTTTTGGAGTTGGTGAAATTACTGAAGAGGAGAAAAACTTATTATCA
>Ga0222719_10006037_pt1 | contig 10353 bp, 14 predicted proteins | sample C33_34DmetaG_FD_165039 | JGI IMG/M metagenome (GOLD analysis project Ga0222719, IMG submission 165039) | Estuarine water microbial communities from San Francisco Bay, California, United States - C33_34D | ecosystem: Environmental > Aquatic > Marine > Unclassified | place: USA: California...
GACATTTAGATTAAGAACTTTTACTACAGGTTCCTCACTTTTCTTTGGTCCTTTTTTGTTCTTTTTCTTAATAGTTGTCTTTGCTGTTTTTTTAACTTTCATGTGTTATATTTTATATTATTTTTCCAAACTCGTCAACTTTTTTCTATATACGAAGTATTTTCTTTGATTTGTATCATCCCTTATATCTAAAATCTGTAGATTGTAAATATCTGCAAGTTCAATAATAAAAGGTACATTCCAGGCAAAGAACTCTATCCATTTAGCCTCGGGTTTATCGTGTTGTATTCCAGGATTGACCCTAAAGAACATGGTGCCACCTTCCGTAAGTAAATTCACACACCTACCAACCTCCGCGATGATCTTGTCCCTACTACCGAAGTTTATGGAACCCAGGCACAGGATCACATCAAACTTTTTGTCTGTCTTGTATTCTATTGTGCTGACTTCAAAGTCTGCTTGGTCGTTATAGGGGTCTATACCTATGAGATTGTTGATCTTGCCTTTGAACTCGTTGTATCCACAACCCACATCTAATACTGCTCTGGGATTGAGACTATTCACTTCGTCTACCAAAGCGACTCCAGAGTACTTCCATTTCCTCATGTCGTTATCCCAGTACTTGGAAAAATATTTGTGTAGGCAGGCGTCATCTATTGTGTCAGCGTATTCCTCTAATGTGTCACAGCGTTTTACTTCCACACCAAATGTCTCCTTGATCCAAGGTTGTGTGATTTTGGTTAGATCTTTTTGACTGTGGCCTAGTAGTTTTGCAAATATTTTTTTGTTCATTTGTACACGTATACTTTGATATCTTTGTCTGCATAATTATGTATGACATTTCTACGTGGCGGTTTTTTTATTCCAAGCATATCGCATAGATCAAAGTTATCAATAGGACAAGTTATTCTTTCAAGATTGTCTAAAATAAAACTGTTGATGTCCTTGTTTTGCTTTATTATATGCATTTTCATTTTATCTAGGTTTTCGTAATAGTCATAATTGGGATAGGTTATGTCAAACCCGCCAGCCTGTACCCACCAATCATAACATTCTAGATTGCTACGGTATACCATCACAATGGGATATGAAAGACTTTTCAATTCATTCAGTTTATGTGCGAATGTATGTGATTTGATTATTCTGTGTCCTGTACCTGAGAACGGTTTGTCCCAGTTGTCCCTGTCGTTTTCAAATTCCATTCCTGGATCAAAGTAAGATCCTTTGTGCTTGACCTCACCGTTGTTGTATGCCCTATCACTGGTGCTATCAGAAATATCTATGTCTGGAGAACGACTCAGGCTCTCGGCCACACTGCTCCATTTTGATCCAGGAGCACCTGTTAATAAAATGTATTGTGTCATTTTGCTAAACAATATATCCAAACTAACATAGGAATAATGATTAGGAACTGCGGAGCGAAGTTAAGTATGATACTTTTCTCTTTCCATTTATATCCTACGTAGATCCAACCAGCGGCGCCCAACATCTGTACAAGGCTGTTCCATGGTGTGACACCTGCCACATGCAACACCATGGCTACCAATATCAATACAGCACTGAGGTACTTGACAACTACAACCATTATTTGGTTAGGTCCTCCTTGTAGACAGTGTTGTAACCCAACTGCTCGCTTTTGAAATCAGCCAAAGTTTTCAATGCTTTTGGTGTTATGAAAGATTTCAAGGTCTTGACAGCATCATCTCCCTGGCTACCTGTCCTCCATTCGTACTTGCCAACCTTCTTCTCTATTGCCGCAACTGACTCTGGATCGTTAATCATCCTGTTGAGGGAGTCAACAAGTTTTGCCTTGTTTGGATTGCCTTTGTTCACCCAGAATGCTTTCTGTAAAGCATCTCTCCAACTCTTCACAAGTTTGTATGCATCATAGAAGTCACCACTTGGCGCAACACCGTGTGTCGTTTCGAAGAGTGCTTCGAATGTTGGCTCAGTGAAGTTTGGATCATTGCTGTGTTCACCCGTGCTCACGTTTAGTAGTCCATGATGGAACCAAGTGTAGGCATCACCTTTCTTGATCACAGGCATCACGTGTTTCTTGTATGCGGCAGGATTCTCCCTAGTTGCGTTCAAGTCTCCCCTTATAAATGCGAGACGTCTCTCAGAACCTTTCATTCCTTTTACCCAGACTATCTTATCCTCGAATGTTTTTACAGGATCATTGTTTGGTCCTGCAAGTAACATTGTGATTGCCATCACTTCTGGGGTCATTCCAGATCCAGATGGAAATTTTATTGGACCATTAACGGTATCTGCATTCTTATTGGCACCAACTATGATGTTGAGGTTCATCTGTCCGATCGATTCCCAATCTAGATAGTTGTAGTCTACTGGCTCAACGAGATATGATATTCCATTGCCACCGTGTGAAACTAATATTGTCTTGTCATCGAACCTTAGTTTGTTTTGGAACTCGTTTGGTCCCAGTTGGTCTCTCGCACCTGGCTTGTAGATAAGATTGATCTTTTCGCCAAGGTGTTTCTCCCATTCTGCTACAACAATCTGTGCCCACACAGAAGTTCCTCCAGATGGTTTTTGTGGCACGATCAGGTTGTAATCTGCCAACGCCGTTGTTGTCATTAGCAATATTGCTATTATTGTTTTCTTAAGCATAGTCTATTCGACTCCTTTTTGTAATTCCCCAATACAGTAGTAGTATAACACAGATCATTATAGAAATAAAGACCGGTCTTATGATTAAATCATTTACCGAATGGAGTGTTGTTAGTTGATAAGTGAGATTGTATATCCTGTCACTTAACAGGTACCCAATCAGCAGTGCTGGCCTACTGACTTGGAATTTTTTACACAGCACTCCCAATACAGAGAATGCCAAGAGAACAGCGATGTCTTCCCATCCACCTGTGTATTGTAAAGTCGCCCAAACAATAACTGCCAGTATGAACGGAAAGTAATACACGTAGGGCACACGTGTGACCCATCCTGCGAAGTATGCCAGTCCATAGCATATGACAGCAGTAAAAATAGTTCCAACAAGGAAAGCGAAAGCCATGCTGTCGAATAACTTTTCATCATAGAAGGTGTCGGGAGATCCAAGGTCGATGCCCAGGTATAGGAACAGTCCCATCAATATCGCGGCGAATGGCGCACCGGGTATACCAAACAAAACTGTGGGTATAAAACTAGAGGCCTTCTGTGCATTGTTGGCACCTTCCGCTCCAACTATGCCTTTGACATTACCGTTGCCGAACTTCTCTTTAGGATTAGACGCAACGGTGGCACCATAAGCCAACCAGTCCGCCATTGCTCCACCTAGTCCGGGTAGTAGTCCTATGAAAGAACCTATGGCTCCTCCTCTTATACTATCACGCCAACATCCTACAGTGTCCTTGATGCCCTGTAAGATATCTCTGAAATTACCCTTGCCTGTGTCAATTGCTGTGGTCTTCTTCCTGTTGAACCAGCCTTCCCACAGTTCAGGTATTGCGAACAAGCCCGCCACGAAGGGCAGTATCTGTATGCCGTCCTCGAGGTATCTCCATCCCATGGTGAAGCGAGGCACGTTGTTGGCGTCAACTCCCACCAGTCCTAGTATAATACCTAACACAATGGCCAACACACTCCTAACATATTTCTTGGTGGACAGGAATCCAACAGTGACAAATGCCAACAGCACCAACGCCCACAGTTCTGGTATACCCATGTACATGACCACTTCAGTGTAATATGGTAGAAACAAGAAAGTGAGCGATCCCCAAAACAGACCGTTTGCTGTGCTTGATGTTATGGCGGCACTCAGTGCCCTCGTGGCTTCACCACGCTTGGCCATGGGAAATCCGTCAACCATTGTTGCGGCCGCTGAGTTGGCTCCAGGTATGCCTAGTAGCACACCACTGAATGAATCACCGGTTGTTGAGGATGCCACAACTGCCACACAGAATATCACGCCCAGGTAAGGGTCACCTACAAAGTAGGGCATGAATCCAAATAGTGTGATAAGACCTGTTGTTGCTCCCGCGGCTGGTATTAGGCCAATGATCAAGCCGTAAACAATACCCGCCATTAGTATAGCAAGTTCCATATCGATAAGTTTTGGGGTTTGGTAATGTTGTGAACTTCCTTGGGAGTGTTACAACAAATATATAAAGATATTTATTACTGGGACTATGTGCCCCATTTGTTTCCGAACAGATCTACATGCAATCGTGGTGTGTATTTAAAACCATTTTTCATGGCCATTTCTGCAACTTGTGATGCAGTCTTTGCCTGTCCTTCCTGTGTGGCACCAACTGCCATTAGGTAGATATCGCCTGTGACTCCGGCTTTGGCATATGCTTCTCTGGCCGCATCCACTTCTGCTAGGTCCTGTTCGTCCTGCACAACAAATTTGAAATACAGATGGGTATTTGGTATCGATGCGTACTGTCTTGCCACATCTGCTCTGATTGCCTTTTCCCAGGCTTCTCCAGATATGCTTAATTTTGGTGATGTGGACCATGTCACATGAACGGGATCTTTGGTATAGTCACCCGCTGTCAATCCGTGCATGAACTTGTCAAAGTTGTCCTTCCATGCCTGTGTGCAGTTGGTCTCTATGGTGATGTTCTTGAGATCATTGAATTCCGGCTGTCTGATCAAGGCCTCGATCTGCCTCTGCCACATCATGGGTTCTCCACCCGTGATTATGAAATGCACATCCTGTCCGTTAGCGCAAGTCCATCGGTTCTCTGGCGTATATGCCGTGACCTTTCGGGCTATCTCGTCCACTGGATCCCAGTCCACTAGGTCTTTGTATCTGGCGCTCCAACTGGCACTGGCGTCACACCCTATGTTCACAACCGGTAGTTCTGAAATATGCTTGATGTTTGTGATGTCTTGTTTGTTGTAGGGCATGTCCTCTGGTTTGATCCATTTACTCTTATCCCTGCCCTGTCCAAAACCATGGCAGTGGAAGTTACAGCCAAACGTCCTGAAGAACACGCTAGGAACACCAACGAATCTTCCTTCGCCCTGTACCGAATAGAATATCTCTGAGTATCTTATTCTTTCCATATTTTCGGATCTACTCTTTTTGTTGCTTCGACTATTTCTTTAATTGTATACTGTTTCCTGTTTTCTGTCAACTTTGGGTTATTTAGATCATCTGGAAAATCTCTGTACAGGAAATGTTGTATGGTATCTGTATTCACATATTGATTAAACCCAACATGCACCCTATCAACATCTTTGTCTGAAATGGTAACTGTCATAGCATCGTCTAATTGTTGCATAGAGCAAAATTCCATGTCTATCCTATACTCTGGTAGATCCATGGATCTAAATCCCAACTTCATTCTGGTTATTCTGTAGGTTATCATTTTCTTTTGCTCAACTAATTTATCAAGGAATATTTTCATCTTTGAGACAAAGACGTTGGGTGTGATATTGTCTTTGTGATCAGCGTATATGGTGTAGACGTTTGGCAAAATAGTTCTCCTCAGTAATCATATGTGTTTAGTGAATGTTTTCCTCCATGGCATATCTTTCCTGTCAAACCCTAATTTATAAGTTTTTAAGAAAATCCTTCTTAGTCTATCTAGGTGTCCACTTAATTCGGGGGTTTCTGGATCCTGCAATTCCAAATAATCAAAAATTTTAAAAATTTCTCTCTCGAACATGGTCCTGTTTGTTATTGACTTCATGTCAAAAGTTTCATAATCAGGTGATCCAATGGGTTGGTCATCACACAGGACATCTTTTGTGATGCCTCTCCTTGGTCGCATTATCCAATCATAGTTAACAAGTGCTAAAGTTTTCCTGTGAGTATATCTCACAAATGGATTTGCGTTAGAATGTTGGGTCATTGAAAAATAAAACCTATCTTGATTGGTTAGCTCGATCCAAAGTTGATTGCACAGTTTTTCGTCTGCTCGTGTATCCTTTTCCAGATGACTGCTGTTGAAACCACCTAGTTCATTACAACCGTATTCTATGTGTTCGCCAACTTCTAACTTTTTGTAAAAAGGCCACATCGCCATGTCAAAACTGCGTGAATTATTAAAATTATTACGCATCTTGATACGAGACAACTTTTCGTGTATGAATAACACCTCGCTGTGCAGAGCCAAACACATCTGTACGAATTTTCCTCCCGCTCCAATCGGGTAATGCATTATCAGTAGTCTATCTGTTTTAAAATTGATGTCCATGTGTTTTTATTTCTTATATCTAGTTGAAGTAATCCTCCATGGTTCCTTCCCTGTACAGGTCCTGGGTGATGCAGTGGATTCCACCGTCCCAGAAATATCTGTGTCTGAAGTTGAATATGATGGGTTCCACTTTGTGTTTCTTGAAAATAGAAAAGACTTCCTTGTTATAGTTGTTACAGATGATCGTGTTCTGATCCAGCGACAACATGTTGACATCGAACACAGTCTCCTCCACGTATCCTACCCAGTCCGTCAGCCATGCGTTTACAAATTCCATTAATGGATGATTATTTTCTTCGCCTCTGAGCCACCATCTTCCTCCCACTTTCCACTTCATTTCCAAAAAAGGGTGCACCTTGCTCCATGACTGGTCAGGTAGATACAGAACGTCCCATCCAGGAAACTCCTCCTCATAATTCTGTATTTCATGCAGTGAAACTATACAACCTGGCTTAACAACACAAAAAGAGCCATCACTGTGATATCCCCTGTTTGCTAGATGTACTCTAAATCCCTGCTTGGTCAATGCCTGTGTATATGTATCGGCAATGTGTTTTTCTACGTGATGTATGTCCCACCATATGTCTTTTCCTACTCTACAGATGTTTGCAGTACAAAGGTTGCCATTGTCCTTCACTGTCTCGAGATTGTCTGGAGATATTTGTTTTAGGACATCTTGGCATCCTGCAACCCCTGATTGAGCATACAATGTCTGACCAATTACAGCGAAATGGTCCCTCGGACACACTGGTGGTCTTGCTATGTTGTGTAGTGATTCCACTTTGTCCATGTCTAGGAAACTACGATAGGTTTGGACACCTGCGTCCTTCAATATCGTTTCTAATGTTTGATAGTCCTCTTCGGTCTCTTCGGCTATCCGTTTTAACGGATCCATTATCTTTTTGTTCTTATAGATGGGCAGGTCACGGAACCATTCTGTCTTGAATCCTGAACCTATCCAACAATGTTTGAGTGGATCGAATGTGGCGTATCCTTTTATAGGAATCATTATTTCTTCTTGCTTTTGTCTAGTCTAACTACTTTGCCATCAGTGTCTTTTAGGTGTCCAACTGATTCTCTCTGTATGTCGTTGTGCGAGAAGTTTGCCCAGTAAAGTTCAAAAGCCACGCCATCTTCTAGTCCTTCGAATGTGTGGAACAGGCCGGGTTTTACAGCAGTGAAGTCTCCCGGATTCAATATTGTCTCGTCAACGAGGTCATAGTCCTTCTGCCATACCCGGATCTTCATCTTGCCGGACATCACGTAGAAGCCGTTCCATTTGTACTCGTGCTTGTGTTTGCTACACACACCGCCTGCTTTGTAATCTATCCTATGGAACTCCAGTGAATTGTTTGCGAGGATCAGTTCCGTTTCTCCCCAAATCTTTCCCGCTTTGTTTGTCATGATTTTATTGTACTACTATTTAGATGAAAAGTCAATGGGGGAGCAAAAAACTCCCCCTAGAGATTATTTGAGTTTGTAAGTCTTCTGTAGTCTGTTCAGCAATAATCCGTATGCTGGTAAGAATACAACTAGTCCTACAATAATTTTCAACACCACCTGCGATCCTGCGATCTCAACCCAGTTTGCCGCCATATACTCGTCAGCACTGTTGTTGAATGCAACTGCAAAGAATGTGTAAGTGTCAATGATGTTGGCCGCGATAGTTGATACCGCTGGTGCCATCCACCAGTTCTTGCCGTATGTTTTTGATTCCCTAATGTACTGGAATACATACACGTCAAGTAAAGTACCGATCGCATAAGCAGTGGCACTTGCAAAACCAATCCTTAAAGCCACCGATTGTGGTGCGCCTTCTGCCAACACTACTGCGATGGATCCGATTATTGCTAATGGATACGCCGCCGCGATTGTGGCTCTGGCTATGTGTTTGCCCAATAGTCTTACAGTCAAGTCAGTTGCTATGACAACTAATGGGAATGTGAATGCCGCCCACGTAAGTTTCACTCCTAGTATTTCTACTGGAATAGCCACTAACGCATTTGAAACTGTGATCACTACAACATGTAGTAACACCAATTTCATCAGCATTGATTTGTCTACGTTTTTAAACATTTAATCTCCTATAGGTTAATTTAAATGTCAGTAATTGTAGCAGTGATAGGTGCCAGTGTCAACACAACCTTTGGTCTACATACAGATATTTTCTGCTGGTATGATGTCCTTATGACTGTTTTTTCTTACCTTGTCAAAAAGAGACAAGTGTTTTATGACTTTTTTGGTAAGTTCCGGCTCATGATTTATATATTTTGTTGTTCTATCTCTAACAAAATCTATGAACGATTTGTTGTATCCGTTGTAGTCATCGGTATCTTTCAAAAATTTTTCTTTGGCTGTTCTTGTAAGTGATAATATATGAAAGTGCATAGGATCGGTCATCATGATGGGTGCAACCTTTAATTCTAAAGCATCGAAGTATTTTATCATGGGTATGATGGAATGGTAACTTGGTGTTTGTACAACGTGATTAATCATTAGATTCAAATTTGATATGGCCATGTCTTTGATAAGTCTTATGTTTGTTGATAGTGTTTCCCATTTGTGTCCATGTCTCAAGTATTCAAACGTATCATCTTTACCCTCCACAGACACACTCAACCAAACTTCTTTGAATTTTTTGAAGTTTTCGAATAATCCTAAATTTACAATCGTTAAGTTTGTGGTAAAGTGTAGCACACACTTTTTCTTTTGTGAATCGGGTATCTTATCTATGACTGTCTGTATCCATGGAATTATAAAAGGTTCACCGCCTGTAAATTTGATGTGTATGGAATCTGGCAGATGTTTATTGCACCAATTTACAAAATCATCTTCTTTTGCCCAGTTGTATTTTTTCTGATCAAGTGTGTCTGCTGGGTACAACTTTTGTAGACTGGTATTAAGATTCACTTCTGCAAGGAGTTGACTACTCAAACTAGGTGAACAAAATGAGCATTTTAAATTACATAAATTACCCAACACCAAATCAAAACTATCAATGTTTGATGTTTTAGGATTTTTAATTTGTTCTCGTATGGGAGTATTTGAAAACAATCCAGCAGTCCTGTTGGATATTAATCTCAAACTGTCATTACCTGCTTCTTCATCTTTCCAACAATTAGAACAGGCATTGTTTTTTATTCCATTAAGCAGATCTTTACGCAGACTGTTTAATTCACGAGAATGAAAGTACTCTTCCAATTGCTTATACGTGTACTTGCGATTGTTTTTGATTTTACAACAGGGCGTAATTGTCTTGTCTGACTCGACGTATAAACTATACCAAGGTGCTACGCAGAATGTCTCTTTTTTTGTCGCCATCGTGCATATACTTATTTGTCCCATTCCTCCCACGGAAAAACTATCCAACTGGGCACTTCGTCCTTGTTTATCTCGTAACCGTGGTAATCTACTTTGACCTTGCTTGGCTTATTATTGATCAAGGCCGCAAATCTTATTCTGTCCTCACGTTTGCCGAAGTTGTCAAGTATGTACTGGAACGTTGCCCCGGAATCGTTGATGTCGTCTATGATCAATATCTTCTTCTGGAATGCGAATGCCTTTTCTAAAACACGCAGGTCAGGTTTGGCGGTGTGATCCCTAAGTCTCACGTCAAGTACTTCATGAGCTGTCTTAAGTCTGTGCGACAGGTACACACCAGGTATGCAACCACCCCTGTTGATGCCCAGTATGATGCTTGGCATCCAGTTGCTGTGAACCATCTTGTCCTCGATCTGGATCAGTGCGTTACGCATCTGTCCTGTAGTGAAATAATTCTTCTTAACTTCTTCGCTCATATCCCGAAATAATAATTCATTAATCCCATTATCAACAATGTCACGAGCATTGCATTAAGGAACAACAGTGCCCTGTCGTGCCATAGGTATCCCACCCAGGCCCAACCCACTGTGCCGAACAGACCAAACCACATGTCGATGTGTGGTATTGTGCCAACACTCCTGGCCGCCGTTGCCACCAATATTAAGAACACCGAAACCCATTTCACATACCAAGACAGATCTCCCTTGGGTGTTACTTTCTTGATCACTCTTGAAGAATTCAACTTCTTGATCTTGTCGTCTAGTTTCTCCTTGAGTGGTTCTATGTTATTTGGTGTATCGCTCATATACCCTGTTGATCACGTTGTTGGTTGTAACGAAACTGGCACACTTGGCCATGTCTTTGA
>Ga0222719_10006038_pt1 | contig 10352 bp, 14 predicted proteins | sample C33_34DmetaG_FD_165039 | JGI IMG/M metagenome (GOLD analysis project Ga0222719, IMG submission 165039) | Estuarine water microbial communities from San Francisco Bay, California, United States - C33_34D | ecosystem: Environmental > Aquatic > Marine > Unclassified | place: USA: California...
TCCAAGTTTAGCTATACCTGTATGTGCTTTAACAAAACAACTCGTCGAAGTACGTATAAAATTTAAAAAACTTGAAGATGTTACCATACAATATAAAAATAGTACTGATATTAAAGATCCACCTTCAGATGTTTCATCATCAATTAAAAAGGTTTCTCTTGTAACGGATTTCTTTTTCGTTACGGAAGACGAAAGGAATTTCTTACTTACGCGTCCTATAGAATATGTCATAACACAACTCCAGATGTCTCAATTCAAGTTTAAAGTGGGTGAATCTAAAAAATCTGGTATGCTTAATTTTAAAAACCCGGTCAAGGAAATGTTCTTTTTGGCTGTAAGTGATGATGTATACAAATACGAACCAATAAAACATGTTACTATGAAATTTAACAATAACGTAATCATAGACGCTGATAATTTAATGCTCAGTTACGAACAACCATTAAAGTATTATACGGGGGTAACAGGTAATAACTTTGGTGTCTATAGTTTTTCTCTGAAACCAGAAACATATTACCCGACCGGTCAAGTTAACATGAGTAGAATAGCACATAATTTGATAGATATTGAACTTGATTCACCAGACGCGAGTTTCGGACACAAAGTTTATGTATATGCTGTAAACTATAACGTTTTACGTATAAGCAGCGGTCTCGGAGGTTTAAAATTTTAGTCAGTTATACTAGTAATGGCTGGTCGTGTTCAATTAGAAACATCTGGTCCACAGGACGCCTTTTTTACAGACGACCCCGAATATACATATTTCATAAAGAATTTTCAAAAACATACGAACTTTGCACCATTCTTTGTTGATGTAGATGTTGAAGGTGAAGTAGAATTTGGGAACACTATTCGATGTACAATCCCACAAAACCAAGGTGATCTTCTTAAGACTGTAAGTTTAAAATTTGAATTAGATGCTATTGAACAATTGATAGATGGTCCTTATTCTGGAACAGGATATGTTGAATCCATTGGTCATGCTATGATTGATTATGTAGAACTTCTTATTGGTGGTAAAGTCATTCAACGTATACCAAGAGATTTCTTAGCTATATATTCTGATAATTACGTTACACAAACAAAACAATATAATTTATCTAAACTTATTGGTAAACCACCGTTAGAACTTTCGGGAACACAAGTAAAAGATTTAAGTATAATTGGATATCTTGGTAATGCAACTTCATCTAAAAAGTATTTTGTCGATATACCCTTTTATTTTTACAATAACCCCGAACTCGCTATACCGATATGTGCTATAACAGGGCAAGAAATTGAAATTGTTATTAAATTGAGAAATGTACAGGATTGTATATACAATAAATATGACAATATACATCCATTTTACCCAACTCCAAATCAGAAACCAACTGGACTTATTAAAAATTTAAAATTAACAACTGAAATGGTATCCATAAATGAAGAAGAAAGGCAGAAGTTATTAAGTGAGAAAATAGATTATATTATTACACAAGTTCAGGAAAGTCCAACAGCAGAAATAGATTCGGGTGCCACTGATATTAAACATAAACTTGAGTTCAAAAACTCTATAAAAGAGCTATTCGTTCTAATCCAGACAAAAAATCCAAAAGAGCAGGGTTTTGTAGGTAGTCAAACTAACTTAGTATCTGCATTTGATTACGATTTAAATTATGAAATATATTCGGCTAAATCTGAATATATAAATTACGAACATTTACGATATCTCGAACTTACACTCGATGATTCGATTATTTTAGATAAATTTACAGGAAACGTTATAAACTTACGTGCAATACAGAGTGGTATACACCATTCAAGAACACAATTATTTAGAAGATACTATTCATATAGTTTTGCACTTGAACCAGAGCGATGGTATCCAACAGGTCAGAGAAACTTTAGTTTAGTTAAAGATCAGTATTTAAAATTAAATTTGAATCCATATAACGATGGTAAAAGAGAACTTAGAGTTTTAGGCCTAAGTTATAACATACTCCGTGTAGAAAACGGAATTGCTAAAACACTGTTTAATTTATAATGAATCAACAAGAAAAAGACGCAACCACAAACTTAATTGAGCAGGTTCAAGACTCTGCTATTAACATCATTCAGCCTGTACTCGAAAGAACTATGGTTCTCGCAGCTGAATACGCCAAGGCTTCTGGTAGAGATATGGTTGTTAGTGAAGATATGGAATATGCCATGAAATATTGTGCCATGAATGAAGTTGGTAAGAAAATGGGAACATATTTCCCAGAAATATACGAAGAATCTTCCGACGAAGAAGACCAGGAGGAAGAAGATATTGAGTTTGAAGATGAGGAAATTCCTTTTACGAGATACACTGGACGCGAATATAAGTTTGTCAAAATGAATATGGCGTATGATAATTGGGATGCGTGGGAACCAAAAAATCCGTCAGAATTAATGTTAAAAAATGCTATAGATAGTAATGAACACATCGGAACCAACGGGGTATGCGACGACTTCTGAATATTTTAGATTACGTGATGATGATACTGAATCTGATTCTGATACAGAAACAGATTCGGAATCTGATTCGGGTATAGATTGTATAAATGTCGGTATGTTAAAAGGGTATATGAAACCCAAATGTTATAAAAAAATTTTAGTCGAAGAAGATTTACTCCCCGATTAAAATCTCAGGATACTATATATAAAAATGTCTACTGCTGCTGAAACTGTTACGCTCGTCGCTCGTGAACTCGAGTCCCAATCCCTCAACGCCGTCGTTGCTGGATTCTCCTTCGCCGCCGCCCTCTCGTGGATGGACTTGGTGAGATGGATCGTCAACCAAGTTGTTAAAGTCAACAAGAACGGTGGTATGAACTACACGCTCACTGCCTTGTTCACGACGCTCTTGTCCATCTTGGTCTACGTCGGTATCTCTCGTGTTTCTACGCGTGTCCAAAAGCCAACCCAACCAATCTTCGCGGTTACTCGATAAGTTTAGGCTTACGCATAACCAATAATAAAAATAAACCGGTTGCGACTACCATAAATATAGATATAAACGCATCCCATCTACGCGGATCCTCCATTTCGGGGATACTCATAGGTGGTGGAAGAGAAAAGTCTCGTTCCACTTTAGCAATATTCTCAAGTTTATCAGTAGAACACGTCACTGCGAGTTTAAGTATATGATTCGCATTTCTAAAATCGTATGGTATTAATCGATTGTTACTACTGTAATAAAACTGAACACGTAAACTCGATATCGTTTTTTGTGATCCCGAATCAAAATTGTGTTCGACTGTATCGTCAACACCCGAATAATTAATCACATCACCACAGAAAAGTATACGACCCGTATAAAATGGTGTTTCCGAAAACACAGTTTTGTTAAATTCATCTGAACCACTACTTAATTTAACAATAATTGCATCGGCACCTTGTAAATTAAGACTACCCGTTTCTAATGTATTACCTGTAGAAGAAACATTACTTGCTGGTAACCCTAATATATCATGTGGCGTTGTGTATCCAGGTGTACCAGATGTATATCCATTTGTACCACCATAAAATTCAAATGTAAATGGGGCACTACCTGTAAACGTTATAGCATTAGTATCTTTTTCGAAATTTGCGGACGTTAAAACGGGTGACGCATCGACAACAGCCTGTGCTAAATCTTTACCACTATAGTTTCCTATAGGTATAGTGACTGTTGTTCCATTTATATCAAATTGATTGTTCCTGGAGTGTATAAGGTACTGACTATTATGTATACGTGCTGATATAAGTGAAATTTTAGTTACGTCGTAAATAGGGTTTTTTAGATGTACGACATAATCACTTGGATTTGAATACAAAACAGGGTCTCGTTCACCACTGTCTATATCTAAGGTATGTACCTTCATTAAAATATAGGAGCATTATTTTAATGAGTGTAAATCTCATAATTTTTAGTTATTTAAGAAAGACTGTGAACTAATGGGTTACTTGAAAGCTGTCTTCTAGCTGTATCCAAGCTCATATTTGTAGCATTTGGATTTTCGTGTCCCTTATAAGCATTAAATTTATGATAATCGTTATTTCTATATTGCTGTGTCCAAGCACCATTCGCAGCATTTACACGACCGTCAATTCTAGTTGTATCAGAACGAACACTCGTAACCATACCCCCTTGGTTAAGTGCATCGGCACGAACGTTCATTCGTCCTGGACCCGCAGTTCTATTTGGTTTACCTCGGCGGTCGTCTGGTCTAAAACCGTATTTTGTAAGTTCCTCGGCTGTGTATGTGGAACCGAATGTTCTCTTTTCACCAATCTTAGTCGCTGGTGTACTCAAGTATCCACCGACAAAGCTACTAATACCTGGGGCTGGTTGATTATTATATTGATATTGTTCTATAGCACCGTCAGCTTTGTTTCGTGTTGGTTCCTGAGCACGTGTAAGTGCAGAAACAGTTCTCTTTGCAGACGCAAAATTTAATGTATCAGTTCTGGAACCGGTTTCTGATCTATTTGTTGTTCTCTTCGTGCGTTCATGTTCTGCTCTTGGTGTTCTACCAGTCATACCCTGTGCTCTACCTGCAACTGGAGGAAGACGACCATGTAAAAATGCCGTCTTTTCGGGTCTATTGTGTGAAACTTCACCGACAATACCACGTCTACCACCTTTGGAATCAAATGCTGGTCCCGACCTACCAGGTAAAGTCGTTAAGCGATACGCACCAACATTCTCTGGATTAACACGAAACAATTGTTGATGACCCCCAAATGCGGGAACTTCTGGTCCAACACCCAAACCTGGTCCGACGAGTTGTTTTTCAATTGGCGAAAGATTATTCATTCTCCCCGCATCATACATACGATTTCTCATGGACAAAACTTCACCACCCGAAGAACGTTGTTGTGGAGCAACTTGACCGAAAGACCCCATTTCTTGTTTTGAATTATATGATGGTTCTACTAGTGGTGATAAAGGTCCCAAATACTCGGATTGTATAGAGACATCTCTATCCGAAAATTCCGAAACGATTTCAGATTCTTCTATTTCATTACCTTCTACTGTATATTTTTCGTCTGGTTGACTCAATTTTCTACCGGCATAAACTAAGCCGGCTATAGCCATTATAGATATAGGATCAGCCATTCTTATTTCTTAGCGAGATTTTTATTGAGGTATCTTTGCTGAAACAAACCATTTTGCATCTCAGCTCTGGTACTCGATGGTTCATAGGTTTGTGTTCTAAGTGGTAATTTACACTCGACATTTTGAAGTGGGTGAAAGTTTCTTTCATACGTTTTTGCCAAAACTTTATTGAAACGAGATGTGCTTTGTGGTCTGAGTTGATCCGATGTATCGATATATTGTGCTGGCGAACCTTTACCCGCCATGTATGGTGCAGTACCATATAACATAGTGTTTGGTCTATGTGATGTATAGTTAAGGGTACTGGGCTGAGGATATGTAAAAACTTCTTCGGTCGCACAAACGGTTGGAACCGCGTGATCTTGAACCAATTTCATTCCTGGTTGGAGTTGATACGCCATTTATTATTACAAAAGATTTTGTTTATGGAAATCGAGTATCTACTACTTTATCATTAAATTGTTTAAAATTAAGGTCCTAACCCAGAACCTCTATGCATACCACTTCTCTTATCCCCATTTGGATCAAGTCCCGCGAACGCCTCGAGTTGAACCCCTCTCGCGTCTGGGTTACACAATCTCGGGTCTTGACGACACGTATTATCTCGTTTACCATGAATAAATTCATAATATGGTGTACCGCCGATGGACGTATCTGGCATACTTACAAACTGTCTCGATAGTGCGTTTCTTTGATATTCGGGCATAGATGAACGCGAACGAGATGGTCCGTATTTGATATCACCTGTAAGAAAATTGTTTACTGGGGTTTTTACGGTTGGGTAATGACATGACTGAGGTCTGTCTGGTCTATCTGTATAATCCGACATGAGAACATTTCCCATAGGATTATCTTTTGTTGGCATTGAACACTCTTTACCTATATTATTGTATACATTTGTTGGTCGTATAACACCTTCTTTCACCATATTAGATTTTTCCATTATATAAAGAACACCAAGTGCAGTTGCACCCAAAACAAATATACGTGGATCGCGTCTTATAAGATAAATTATACACGTCGCATAAATAATAAAACGAGCTGATGCGTTAACACGGTCTGCTGAAGATTGCGTCTTTGACGGCCAAAATTCGTGAACTTTGTCTACTTGAACCAATTGTTTTGGATCTTCAAACCAAGATGTCATTTATATATAGTGAGTTTATTTTTTCATCATACCACCCAACATACCCTGCATGGTTTTCATCAATGCAGCTTCGTCAAGTTCACTTCCATCTTCACCCATTTTATCTGCACACTGCTTTGCAACTGTCTCAATCATAGAAAGTGTGTCTTCTGGGATAGAACTAATGGTTGTACCAAGCATGTATAGCGTCTGGACATATTGCCAAATTGCACTTTTTGTATTCTCGGACGCGGTTCCCCAATGTTTTTCGAGGTTTACACCTTTCATGAAATCCAAATTCTTGGATTCTTCAATGAAAAATGATTCGTCTTTAGCGGAAATCTTTTCAGCGTATGGTGTAACACCGTTCATAAACCCGTCTACAACTAAACGTGGGTTAGAGGCTTTCATTAAGTCGAAAGCCGATAAACATTTTTTCAAACCCTTTTCTTCTGGAAATGTCTTGTGTAATTCCACAAGAAATTGGCCCATCATATCATTAAATGCGGTTACGGAAGTCATATTATACTGTAAATACGTGTGTTATCTTTAAGTCAGAAAATTAAAATGGTTCCGTTGATATGGTCTCTTTCTTACCTAGTCCGTTAGTAACAATAAAAAATACTAAAATTGCGGTGAGTGCAGCTGGTTTCGTGTACGCACTCACTGGAAGCTTACCTTCGTTGTTGATCTTTGCTTTAAAGTGTATGTATCCTGCAGTTATAAAACCGGCAATTATTCCGGCCCATGCGGGGTCTCTTAAATAGTCTTCAAACTCCATTTAATAGTACCCAACTTTTTTTGCACGGGTTTCGGATGCATCTGGAAATAAAACACCTTCATCATCTTCTGGTTGTTGTTGTTGTCTGGTATTAATAGTTTTAAATTCATTATCGAATGGTGACGTCCTCTCTTGTTCTGGTTGCATTACCTGTTCCATCGGAGGTTCCATCGGAGGTTCCATTGATTGTTCCATTGGAGGTTCCATTGATGGTTCCATAGATTGTTCAGCGTCGAATGGTTCTTCTGATGTTTCCTCTTCGTACCCATCAATAAGATCGGGGTCTTCCGAGTCGCCAACTTCAGCTTCACCGAGGTCCAGATCTTGTCCCTCTTGTGTTTGAGACATATACGTTTGTAAAATCTGTTGCACAGGTATGAGTTCTTTTACAGTTGTTTCAATACACGCACAAAAACGTTCGTATAATTTATCGTTTCTAGCGTGTTCGTTTTGCGTTTCGTGATAAATGTATGGGTCTCTGTATAAATCTTTGGCAGCGTTGTTATAACATGTTTGAATGAAAACTTCATTCGTTGGAAGTTTCAATGAAATTTTCTTATTATCTTTATTCAAACGAACTGCGGATAAAATTTTGACACAACTTACAAAAACTGCAGCTAATAGATCGTTAAACCACGCACACCTATTTGTTATATTATCGGTATGTTGTTTAGACATGGCATCACTCCAATTTGGAACCTCTTTCAAGAGTTTTTGGTACATTACAAGAACCTTTCGACCTTTTGTAAGTTTGTATGCTTCTTCATACATGGTTTCGTACGTTTCAATCATAACTGGGCACATGAGTAAACATAATTGACCTATATATTCACGTTTTGCCTCGACGAGTATATTTAAAGGGTCGCTCATATTTGTAGTATATTTACATATTTAAACTTTAAGTCTCACGCATCAATTATTTCCCCCTGTATTTATTTGCGGCTTTTTTAAGGTTTACGAGTGTTGGAAAATCCTCTGTGTCTTCTGGATCTTCGCGTTGTTCATTTTTTCGTGATTTTTTTTTCGGTTTCCATGAAATACATAATTCGTATTCGCCTATAATCTGAACTGTAAATCCACCTATTTCAAATTGTCGTTTTATATATTGTAGCGCTTTTGCTCTATTAAAATGGGGGTATCCCATAACAAAAGAAGGTATTTGACAAAAAAGGTACTTGTGTCCCAAATCTACTGACTGACGTATCTTCTTTGAAATCTGTTCGTAAATTTTGGTATATGTTTCCTTTTTCAATTGGTTTCTCTTTTCAGCTATACGTGTTATTTCATCGATACTGATCATTATGATGTGTTAAGAACTTTTAATTTGTAATTTTACATGTTTGGGGGGTATACTATTTTATCCTTAATAACACCTTGTTCTGGTTTTATAACTGGAACTAGGTTAGTTGGATCAATGGGAGCATCAACTGGTGGTTTTCCATACATGGCTTGTGGATCGGGTATAATCTTATCCACTAATTCAGTGTTTTTAACTATATCAAGTTCACTTCGTCTAACTTCTGTATAATCTTCAAATTCTTTACCTTTTATAGATTTTTGGTAAATACTTGGATCAGTTGGAGGTTTAACATCTATAGGTTGTGTTCTCACATTAAGTACAGTCGCACGACCATCTATGATTCGTAAATCAGACGTAACAGAAAACCCGAATGAAAATCCTTTATGTTTCACTGACATAAACATACACCTGTATATTTCCTGATTACTCGTTTTATTTATATATTTTTTTACAGATAACGTTTCAATAATATACGTACAGAGACCAGTTTTTTTAGAAACTTCTTTGTTTGTTGCGAGAACCATCTCTTGCATGAGATCACTCGATACTTCAATTTCTTCACCCGATTCTTCGTAATCAGATAAATCCATTTGGCCGTCGTTCAATATCACGGGTTCAATTCGTTTAGTATATCCAGAGAATCCGAATTGCTCTGTAAACATTTCCGTCCTGGACATGGTCACGAGTACAGTAAGTATTAATAATATTAATAGTATAGTATTCATTATTTAATATTAATACTTATTTTTATTTTATTCAAAATCTTTACTCGTTTTGGTGATTAGTAAAAAGAAAAATTATTTTTGAATTTCAACATCATTCTCAAGGAGATACTTTGTATAAAATAAAAAAAAGTTTTTTTTTGGTAATCACCAAAACGGGTAAAGATTTTATTTTTTTCCTCTATCTTTTGTATATAAAAAAAATGTGTAAAAATGTGTTTTTTTAATAAAAAAAAAGTAAACTTTATTTTAAGATATGTCCCTTCTAATTTATAGTCCACAGTGTAATCATAGTTTGGATATAATTGACTATATTAATAAACATCCACAACTCAAACAAATTGTTAATTATCATAACATTAACAAATTGGGTATACCACCACAATATAGAAATAAAATTACACGTGTTCCAACCATGCTTACAAAAAACGGTAAACTTTTAGTCGGGAATGAAATACGAAATTGGTTAGAATCACTTTTACCGGTACAGGAATTAGAGTCGTGTAACTTTGGTGGCTGTTCAACAACATCTTTAGAAGGGGAGGGTTCAGGAGACTTATTTGGTTTAGATGACTATGGTAGAACTTTACAGCCGGCTATGACACCCGAACTTGAAGATAAGATTAATCAAAGTGTATCGGATGCATATAATAAGAATATAAAGAATTAAAACTTGTATATTTTAGATATGAAATTGGCAACAATTCAGGCGAGTGCCATAAAATCAACATTTGAAGTACTCAAGGATATACTAAACGATGTAAATATATACTTTAAACCCGATGGTATATACATCGTAACTCTCGATACAGCACGTACATCGTTAGTAGATATGTATCTCTCATCAGATAATTTCGAAGAATATACATGTGAAACCGATATAATTGCGGGTATAAATGTTGCGAATACATTTAAACTTCTTAAATCGATAACAAATAATGATGTTCTCGTAATGAGTATAAATTGTAAAGAGTTTATGAATATTGAAATTCATAATGAATCGAAGAAAACATGTACTAAATTTGCTCTAAAATTACTCGATATAAATGAAAACCAAATTGAAGTACCAGATATGACCATGACTACTATTACACCAATGGCCTCCATGGATTTTCAAAGAATATGTAGAGATATGCATAATATTGGTAATATTATAGAGATAACCAGGGAAGGTACAAATCTTAAACTACAGTGTATGGGAGATTTTGCGAACCAGGAAACGAATATTGAATGTACGGAAGAAAGTCCCAAAATTTCGGGTGAATATTCCCTTCGATACATGAATATATTTACAAAAGCGACGAGTATGTGTTCTACAG
>Ga0222719_10006039_pt1 | contig 10352 bp, 7 predicted proteins | sample C33_34DmetaG_FD_165039 | JGI IMG/M metagenome (GOLD analysis project Ga0222719, IMG submission 165039) | Estuarine water microbial communities from San Francisco Bay, California, United States - C33_34D | ecosystem: Environmental > Aquatic > Marine > Unclassified | place: USA: California...
ATGCTAGTGATAATGTTAAAGTATCACTAGCATCAAGCGCTAATACACTTGAGCCAAGAATTATTACACCGATTGGTCAAACTGATGATAATTTTAGTTATGATCCTGCAGATGGTTTAATGCCATTAACAGGAACATCATACATCGATGTTTTAATTAGTGATAAAGTGTTACTTATTCAAGGACCAGCTGGTGTTGCAGAGATCGACGGCGGTACCAATCAATATCAATATGACGCTACAAAAGTTAAATGCACACTTGCGATTTACGAAATGAAAGACAACGCTGCAACAGCTTTAACTCCGGATATGTGTAAATTTGCAATTGATTTATCTGGATTTACTAGTTCCCAGATCACCACTCAATTTGGTTCACACGATGAAGTATTAATGCCATATGTATCAATTGACGCTGTATATCAAGCAAGTACCGATGACGAAGAACTTAACTCATTCGCAACTGATGGGCTCGTTGTTTCAGGTGTCCAGAAATTTATAATGAATAGAGTTTACGCAGGTTCGTTTACTTCTGGATTATACGAAGTGCATAATGTATTTGCAATAGGTAATAATCCGTCATTTCCTTCTACGGTAGTTCAGGATGCAAATAATGCATATTATTATATTACTGGAAAGTTAGGAGCAGTTGGTACCGGCAGCATATCTTCAGCAAGCTCGCCGGCTAATTTAGGTTGTCATATTCTAGTGGAGATAGATTAAATGTTTTGTAAAATTTCAGTTAAGGGAAGCAGTTCTGGGGCTCATCAAGCAAATTTGATGCGCGGGGTTTGGGCAGTTGCAACTGCAACTGCAGGCTCAACACCATCTGTGACAGGTACAACTGGACATGAAAGTTTTGGCAGTGGTGCTATGACTAATACGTATGAAATTGTTACCGAAGTACTTTCAAATACAGAAGCAGGCGGATGGGAAGTGGCTCATCCTACTTCATTGAGTGTAGTACAAAACGGCGATGGATATTGGACATCAAATGCTCAGAGTGCTTGTCAAGGATTAATCCTTCGAACTGCTTCTGGTAAATCTAATATGCCATATGTACATTTCTTTATTGCAAGTATGAATCAAAATATCTCAACCGCCGTATCTGAACAACCTTGTAGTGGTGTACATTTTGGAGCTCAGTGGGCAGGTAATGACTTTACTGCAGATGTGGTTGCCTCGAATGCGACGATAGCTAATAATGGAACGGGATATGTATTTACTAATTCGATTAATAGTACAAGTGCAATGGGTGTGAGTTCGAGTTACCAAGGAGTGTTTGCGCAGCCGAGCAGCAACAGCACCAAAGACTATTATGTAGCATGTAACTCAGAATTTATTCACATTCAATGTGTTGATGATGTTGGTGGATGGGTTCATGTAGGCAAGAGAGAGAATCAGCTTTGGGAAGATGAATTTGAAGATAATCCATATTGGGTAATGATGAGTTGGAATGCTTATGACTTTGATTTTTATGAGGCATCTATATATACTCGCATGCGCGAAATTAATCATCAAACACAAGCAAGTGCAGGACCTTATAATTATGCTTCGTGTGTTGGAAGCTATACGACTCCTAGTGGGGAAACATTTATTGGAACTGGATGGGGCTCGACCTCACAATTTGATTACAGGAAAATGACCGGAGGCGTTGATACAGATCCGGATGCGCAATATTGTTGGTATCCTACGAACATCAATAGCTGGACTGACAGTGATGGCTACACTCAAGGAGTGACTTCTTTTACAAACAACTCTAGCTCTTATAATCTGCAAGGACCTATTTGGTGCACTCCATGGGTTTATGATAACGACGCCAACGTCGACTTGTTTGATTTAAGATATGGACCAGTAAGTGACACAACAACTGGCGCTTTAATACCACCGGCTATTCCACTAAATATTATGGCTAGAAACGGTTATAATATGGGTGGCAAAATGAAACACATTTATCAAAGTTTAACACTGATGAATAGTGCTGATTTGGCAGCCTATTGGTCTTCAGGTGCTACATATACTATTGGTGGACAAGATTATATAGGCCTTTCTTATGGAAAAAACAACGCACACAATTGTCTGATGATGATTAAAAAGGCTTAAGTGTGTCCGATTCAGTATATTATTCACCTATTGTAGGAATTACTGGTCTTGCTGATAGTATCTCATTTACAGCTACATACAGCTTAGAAGCATCGGATAGCCATAGTTATAATTTTTTTAATTTAGATGCAACTGTAAACTTAACTGCGGCGGCGCCTACGGTTTCTACCGGTAATGAGTTTATAGCTTTATCAGCTGATAGTTTTTCAGCTAATATAATTAATCTTAGTCATACTAGCCCGATACTAGGTGAAGGTGTACAATCAGTTAGCACTGCAACAGTATTTACAAAGTTAGTAGTAGATGATGCCGGCCCAACAATTGTTAGACCAACACAAGTTTGGATAGGATAATATATAAATAATATTATAAATTTTAAAAGATAAGATTATGGCAGAAGCAGATAGAAGTATTAAATTATTCGGTTTTGAGATTAAGAAAGCAGAAACCGAAGATCCAAAGAAAAAACCTTCCATTGTTCCAGCAAAGGACGACGATGGGGCTGGTTATGTAACTGCATCTGGAATGCACTATGGTCAATATATTAATATTGACGGTGATGATGCAAAAGATTTATATCAACTTATCATGAAGTATCGCGGTGTTGCGACACATCCAGAAGTAGATCAAGCTATTGAAGATATTGTTACAGAATCAATCACTGGATCATCGGAAAAACAATCAGTTGATATTATTTTAGATGATGTTAAAGCATCGGACCAGATAAAAAAACAAATTAAAGAAGAATTTGATAATATCTATTCAATGCTTGATTTTAATGAATATGGCCACGATATTTTTCGTAGATGGTATATCGACGGTAGATTATATCACCATTTAGTTGTTAATGAAAGTCAATTAAAGGCCGGTATTCAAGAAATTAGACCTATTGACGGCGCAAAAATGCGTAAAGTGAAACAGGTTAAGACAAAAAAAGATCCTGTGACTGGTGCAAAATTAATTGAAAAGGTTGACGAATATTTCATATATCAAGAAAAGCCAACAGCTGGTAATCAATCATCTGGTATTAAATTAACAGATGACGCAATTTCTTATGTAACATCTGGTTTACTAGATGAAGGAAGAAAAAAAGTAGTTTCGCATATACACAAAGCTTTAAAGCCAATTAATCAATTGAGAATGATGGAAGATTCATTGGTAATTTATCGATTGGCAAGAGCACCAGAACGTAGAATATTTTATATTGATGTTGGTAATTTACCTCGAGGTAAATCCGAACAATATATGAAAGATATTATGACTAGATATCGCAATAAACTAGTTTACGATGCAAGCACCGGTGAAATACGTGATGATCGTAAACATATGTCAATGCTAGAAGATTTCTGGTTGCCACGAAGAGAAGGCGGTAGAGGAACTGAAATTTCCACTTTACCTGGCGGAGAAAATTTAGGGCAAATAGATGATATCATTTATTTCCAGAAAAAACTTTATAGATCATTAAATGTGCCATTAAGCCGTTTAGATCAAGAGTCTCAATTTAGTCTCGGTCGAACTAATGAGATTACACGTGAGGAACTTAAGTTTCAAAAATTTATCGATAGACTGCGTAAAAGATTTTCACATTTGTTTTATGGGATATTGAAAAAGCAACTGATTCTTAAAGGGATCTGTACAGAAGAAGATTGGAATCAATGGAAAAGCGACATTTCTATTGATTACATAAAAGACAACCATTTCTCAGAAATGAGAGATACTGAAGTCTTAGCTTCTAGACTACAAATGCTGGATCAAATTCAAAATTATGTTGGAGAGTTTTTCTCAAAGCAATGGATACAAAAAAATATCCTTCAGCTCTCTGATGAAGAAATAGAACAAATGCATAAAGATATGGTTGGAGAAATGCCTAAAGATACTTCACAAGAAGAATCTTATTCTCCAGACCAGTATAAAATTGATCTAGAGCATGCCCTCAAAGAATCGGAATTAAAGGTATTAACCAATATTACCGAATCTCTGAAGAAGTAAAATGAAACAAACCATTACCGAGGGCCTCATTGCCCTTGCTCTTAGACAGCTTAAAGAAGAAGTCAAAGAGTTAAAAGATAATCCTCAACGCGGGTTGCGCGGCCCTGCGGGGCGGCCCGGTCGCGACTTAATTTCAGAAGTTTCTCTTAACGATCAAGGTAATCTCATCATTGAGCTTAATGATGGAACAGCACTTGACGTCGGTAATGTTATAGGACCACAGGGCCCGCAGGGTGAGCGTGGTCGCGACATGATTATTGATATGTTTATTAATGCTGAGGATAACTTAGTTATTCAGCTTAATGACGGATCTAATCATGTTATTGAAGATATTGTTGGCCCACAAGGTCCACAGGGACCAATCGGTCCACAAGGACCTAAAGGCGATGTTGGTAAAGCTGGTCCTGCAGGTCCGGTAGGACCCCGCGGACCAATTGGTCCAAAGGGGAGTACAGGCCCTGCGGGTCCTGCTGGACCGCGCGGTATACCTGGTGCACCAGGACCTCAGGGACCTGCAGGTAAAGATGCTCCTGACGTCACTCCTATTTTACAAAAAGCCAATTCTGATTATCAAAGATTTGTAGGTAATGTTAACAGATCACTTGCATCTATAGGCGGCGGTGGTCTAGGCGAAAAAGATGTTATTAAATTGGTGCGTAAACATGCACCTGGAGGAGTGGCCGCAGATATAGATTCAGCGGTAATCCGCAATATCCTTGATTCTGATTACGTTAGTTCAATTGTAAATACAGTTTCTGGTGTAGACTCTGCAGCTGTTACTAATTTAATTGATTCAGATTATATACAAGCAAGGGTTTCCATACCTGCGCCAGAGTCTAGTACTGGAAGGGTACAATTAGATTTTGGTAGTTTTGTGCAGCCAAATCAAGGGCTGTTACTAGATCTTGGTAGCATATAAATAGTAATTAATAAATTTTCTGGGGTAAAAAATGTCATTACAGTTAAGAAGAGGTACAGATTCAGATCGTTTATCGATTATTCCAGCCTCCGGAGAACCGTTATTTACCACAGATACTAAAAAGTTTTACATTGGCGACGGTGTAACTCCTGGTGGATTATTACTAGCAGATGCAAACGCAGCTGATAGTAACGGCCAGTCGGTATTTGCAACTATTGAATATGTTGATAATATAGTTGATTCTATTATTGGCGCTGCGCCAAATTCTCTGAATACTCTACAAGAATTAGCACAGGCTATAAACAACGATTCCGATGTTTATGGATCACTGGTTAACTTAATTGATAATCAATTAGACTCGGCCGAAGTATCCAATTTTGTTGATTCTGCATTTGTACAATCTAGATTTAGAACATTATCTGAATCTGACGGTAAACTTATTGTATCTGGACATATTTTACCAGATGCTGATAGTGTCTATAGTATCGGTCGACCAGATAGAAAGTTTAAAGATCTTTATCTATCCGGTGGCACAATTTACATTGATGCACTCGCACTAGAAGCTGATCCAATAACTAATACTATCAGTATTTCAAGACTAGATGGAGATCAGTTAACTAAACTTGGTGTTATTGCAACGATAGACTCAAGTAAGGTAGGTGAAATTGTTGACTCTGCGTTTGTCCAAAAACGAGTCAACGAAGAATACCTTTCAGGAATTATCGATTCTGATTATGTTTTAGATAGAAGCTCTAATTATATTCAAGCACAGATTGATGCTTTAATTGATGCTGCGCCGGACGCATTAGATACATTAAATGAGTTAGCTGCAGCTATCAACGATGATTCAAATTTTGCCGGCACTATTACATCATCTATTGCTACTAAACTTGCTATTAATGATTTTACTTCTTTCTTTGATTCTGCGTTTTCTTTAAAAACAACTAGTGATTTACTTGAAGGTACAGGACAATACTACACTAGAGCGAGATTTGATTCTGCATTTAATGAAAGAATTACTACTATAGATCGTAGTATTGTTCCAGATTCAGATATTGTATATAACTTAGGTTCTCCTCAAAAAAGATTTAAGGATGTATATCTTTCAGGAAATACTATTGTCCTTGGAAGTATATCAATATCTGATGCCGGCGAAGGTGGTCTTGCTGTTGCACAAGTTGATAGCAATGGCGAAGTTACAGAGACTGCTGGGACAATAAGCTCTAAAAATATTGATAACGTTTTTGATATTGATCTAGATTCAACCGGACAACAAACTATTGATGCATTTAGTATTAATAAATATAGAACCGCAAGATATATTATTCAAATGGTAAAAGACTCAGATCAAAAATATCACTCAACAGAAATACTTTTAATGCATAATAATACTGACGTATTTATGACAGAATACGCGATTCTCAAAACACAAGATTCCGATATTGGTTCTATTACGGCAGATATTAACGATAGTAGTGTAAGACTTTTAATTACGCCTAACTTTGAAAATATTAATATTAAAGCAAAGAGATTAATAATTGATGTGTAGAGATTTTTTTTGTTATAAATATAATATATCCGGAATAGGAGACTAGTGCCGTGGCAGTTGACAAGAATTTTAAGGTCAAGCACGGTCTAGAGGTTGCTGATTCTGCTGTAATTAATGGTATTCTAAAAGCTTCTGGCTTAAGATATCCGACAGCAGACGGCAATACAAATGACGTTATTAAGACAGATGGAAGTGGAAATCTGTCTTTGGGAAAGCTTTCAATATCTGATCTTGATGACGTTGTGCTCGCAAGCTTGCGCGAAGGTGGTTTACTTGTTTATGATTCGGCTGCGCAAAAATGGACCGCGACTAATACTATAACAGAAGACAAACAAGATATTACGACCGATGGGGGCTTTTTCTAAATGGCGTCAATAATCAAAATCAAACGTTCAGGCGTCACTGGTCAACCTACCAGCCTGAAGTTAGGTGAATTAGCAGTATCCTATTTAATAGGTACGCAATCAAATGGTGGTGACCGAGTCTACATTGGTACAGGCGGTGTTGACGGATCGGGTAATGCTAATGATATTAGTGTTATTGGTGGTAAGTATTTTACAGATATGCTCGATCATGTTGCAGGTACTGTAACAGCATCTAGCGCTCTTATTGTAGACGCTAGTAGAAAACTTAACGAACTCCTCGTCGATAATATCACAATCGACGGCAATACAATTTCCACAACAAATACAAACGGAAATCTTGTACTTGATCCAAATGGACAAGGTAAAGTTGATGTTAGTGGTGCAATTGTTACCAATGCTGGTACTCCTTCATCAAATACCGATCTAGCAACAAAGGGTTATGTTGATCAAGTATCAGGTGCAGCTCTTCTTACAATTAACGGTGATGCTGGTACAGATACAGTAAATCTTGCCGATTCAAGCGTAAACTTTGTTACTGGCGATCAACTAACAACTACTGTTACAGATAATACAATAACAATTGAATTAGATAGTACTGGTGTTGAAGCTGGAACATACGGTTCATCTTCAGAAATCCCTATAGTAAGAGTTAATAAAAACGGTTTAATAGATAGCGTCGGAATTGCTTCTATTAATACAGACTTTACTATTGCAGGTGATGCTGGTTCTAATGACGTATTTAATACCGGCGGTACGCTAACATTTACTGGTACAGACCCTGTTCAAACAACTATATCAAATAATACAGTTACTATCTCTGTAGATGACGCAACAACCTCTACTAAGGGTATTGCACAATTTTCTAGTGATAATTTTGCAGTAGCGTCCGGAGAGGTTACCATTAAAGATGGTGGTGTTGTAAATGCTGAACTTGCAAATAGCACTATTCGAATTAATAGTAATACTGTTTCACTAGGTGATTCCGCAACATTAGATACTGATGATATTGGTGAAGGTAGTACTAATCAATACTTTACAAATACTCGTGCGCGGGCTGCTGTATCGCATGTTGATGCTGGTGGTGATGGATCATTTACATATGATAATGGTACTGGCGTATTCACTTACACTGGGCCATCTGCATCAGAGACAAGAGCACATTTCTCTGCGGGTACGGGCGTATCGATTGTCAATGGCGTAGTTGCTATTGGACAAGCTGTTGACTCAACCGATGATGTAATCTTTAATGATGTAAGAACATCAGGTGATGTTACAGTTGATGGTGACCTAACGGTTCATGGAACAACTACTACTGTTAATTCAGTTACTGTTACAACTAATGACCCATTAATGCACCTTGCCGATTCTAACGAAACGACAGATGCTGTTGATATTGGTTTTGTTGCACAATATTATAGTTCAGATAATACTAGGGTCGAAAGAACTGGTTTCTTTAGAGATGCGACTGATGATACGTATAAGTTATTCACTGGTCTAGTTCAAGATGATTTAGATAGTAATAATACCGTTGATATTGCAGGTACTGGATTTGCATATGCTGATATTAGAGTCGGTACACTTACTGCTACTAATATTAATGGTTCATTAGAAGGTAGTTACTCAGGATTTGATTCTGATTTTACACAAAAACTTACTGACCAGTTAACTGAAGGTGATATTAACCTTTATTTTACTACAGATCGTGTAGACTCAGCGTTAACAGGTTTACTTGTTGCTGGTGAAGGTATTGATATTGTTGATGGGTCCGGAACATATACGTTCTCTGTTGAAGATGCTAGTGAGACCAATAAAGGTATTGCAACATTTGATGGTACCAACTTTACAGTTACATCTGGTGATGTTACCACAAATGACATTACAATTACTACTGGCTCCGGTAGTGCTGCAATTACTAACGGTGAAACTCTACAAATTAAAGGTACTTCTGCAGCAGGTATTACTACTACTGCAGATTCGGCAACTAGAATTACACTAAATGTTGTTGCATCAACTCTTACACAAAGAGGTACTGCATCGTTTGGTGGATATGCCGATTCTGCGGGTGAAGGCACAAGGCAGTTTAGTGTTACTGCCGGCGACGTTTCCATCGCCGCAATTGATGGTGGTTGGTTCTAATATATAATACAGTCGGAGATCTTTTTAGATCTCCGACTTTAAATAAATTACCTTATTAGGATAGTTAATGGCTACAAATATTAAACTTAAAAAGTCTAGTATATCTGGACGCGTCCCTAATACGTCTGATTTAGAATACGGCGAAATCGCTATTAACTATGCTGATGGTAAGTTATATTATAAAAATTCCTTAAATCAAATAAAATCCTTCATTGATTCTGCTGCTGTACAAAACCTAATTAATAATGTACCAACCGGTGGTAGTAGCGGTGGCGGATTAGATTCTGCCGCTGTTTATAATCTTATTGATTCTGCATATATTTTAGCTAGAGAAAATAATGTTAATGGTAGAGTAAACCTCGACGATTATTCATATACTGCAGATTCTGGACAACTAGTTTTTAGTGGCGTTGATAATAATAATGCTACATTAGCCTATACAATTAGTAATCTCCAAGTACACTATAACGGATTATTACTAGTAGAAGGTCAGGATTATACTGCAACTAATGGAACTTCAGTTGTATTAACAGAGGCTGCTGATTCTGGTGATGCAATTATAATTACAGCAATTTCCGGTGATTCAGCATATGTTCGAAATGCTGTTTCAGAAAACTTTTTATCAACTATCATTGATTCAGATTATGTACAAGCTAGAATTGGTGATATCACTAGTGGCACAGATTCTTCTACAGTAATTACTTTAATTAGTAATACAGTTGATTCTAACTATATTCAATCTAAGCAAATTACTTATTCTAACATTTCTGAATTTGCAAATGATATAGGTTACACAACGTATGATTCTGGTAATACCACCGGGATGCTTTCCGGTTATGCTACTGAAACATACGTAGTAAGCCAAATTAATAGTTTAGTTGATAATGCACCAGACGCTCTTAATACACTAAACGAAATTGCTGCAGCACTGAATGATGACGATTCCGCCTTTGATACACTTAATAATTTAATTAATACAAAAACTAGTTACGATTCAGCTAATACCATAGGCTTAATTGATTCTGCTTTTATTCAAGCTAGACAATCAAATGATTCAGCTACTAACGCCAAAAACCTAAACAGCTTACCAGGTTCTTATTATTTAAATTATAATAATTTTACAAATAATCCTAATGTTTTAGATTCGAATAATATATTGGGATTAATTGATTCTAACTATGTACAATCCCGTCAAAAAGATTCTGCTGTAAATGCACAAAACCTAAACGGTTTAGCAGGTTCTTATTATTTAAATTATAATAATTTTACAAATACACCCAATATTTTAGATTCAG
>Ga0222719_10006040_pt1 | contig 10350 bp, 20 predicted proteins | sample C33_34DmetaG_FD_165039 | JGI IMG/M metagenome (GOLD analysis project Ga0222719, IMG submission 165039) | Estuarine water microbial communities from San Francisco Bay, California, United States - C33_34D | ecosystem: Environmental > Aquatic > Marine > Unclassified | place: USA: California...
TGATTTTTCAGTAATTCCGGAGTTACAAGAAGAAACCGACAAAGTTGTTGAGCAGTTGTCAAAGGCGTGGTGGATCACACCAAACGAAAAGCGTGCGGCTATGAATTACGGAAAAGATGAAGAAACGTCACAATTAGATGATTATTATATTCCGGCAAATCTTATTCCGGTGCAATCTAATGACGTTGAAATGCCGATTGAAAACATTGACGTTGACGTCAACAAGTTTTTAAATAAAAACGACGAAAAAAAAAACCCAATAAGTAAAGACGAAACCTTTACAACATACCCGCAGACCGCAACCAATAACGCCAAACGAATGATTGAATGGCGCGAAAAATACGGTGATGAGGTACGCGCGGGAACGCCAACGGGTTGGCGGCGTGCATCAATGTTGGCAAACCGCGAACCATTAACAGTTGAAATGCTTAACCGCATTAAATCATTTTTTGCACGACACGAAGGCAATCAAACAATTGCAGACCGTTACAAGAACACACCATGGCGCGACAATGGTTTTGTTTCGTGGAATTTATGGGGTGGAACTGCAATGCGTGATTGGGTAAATAAAAAACTGAACCAAATAAACGATTAGTTTGGCAATAGACAAGGACAAATGGCAATCGGCGTTTGAAAAGCAATTAGACATCGCTGAAAAAAAACAAATCGCCATTGTAAAGCGTTTTTATAAACGTGAATACAACAAAGGCATTGAATCGTTTATTGCAGACGGCCAAACAAATTTCCAATTATTATTTGACGACAAAGATTTATTAAAAATATATCGTGATTTATATACCGATATCGGAATGCGGTTTGCTAAATGGTACGCCAACAACATTAATAGATTTATAAAAAAAGCCGTTGATACGTCCGACGTTGATGACATTTGGCGCAATGCGTTTGGTTCCTATGGTTCGGCAGTTGGTGCGCAACGCGTCACGTTAGTAAGTGGAACGGCTAAACAAACGTTAATTAAAATAACACAACAATTGATGCGTGACGCCGAGTTTATGACATTGGGCGCCGTTGAACGTGGTCGTATATTGCGAAACCAATTCAATAAATATTCACAATGGCAAGCCGAACGTGTTGTTCGTACCGAAGCGACGGCGGCGGCTAACTTTGCACAAACACAAGCCGCACAAACTATTTTCCCACCGGACCAAATGCAAAAGGAATGGATTGCAAGTTTTGACGACAGAACCCGCGACACACATTCAGAGGCCGACGGTCAAATTGTAAGGGCCAACGATACATTTTTAGTTGGCGGACAACCAATGATGTTTCCGGGTGATCCCGCGGGCGGTGCTGCGGAATGTATCAATTGCCGTTGTTCTGTTGCATATTTTCCAATAGAGGGCGCGCAAACTGTTGGTGAAATAACCGACATTAATTTTGGTTTAGGTGGCGGAACACAAACCGGGTTTGGTTTAGGTGACTTTGCAAGCGCTATTGGAACAACAATTGTTTCGGGTGTTGAAAATGTAGCTAAAACAATTGCAGAGGCAAGACGCCAATTGTCTGAATTATTTAAAAACAATAATTTTAAAATTGACAAACTAACAATGTCACGTTCATTGACAGTTGAACAGTATAATTTACGATTGGCGGAATTAGAACGTCTTTTTAGTTTATATAATTTTGACAGGGAAGCAAACTTTATTCGTAATATTATTGTAAAAAATAAATCAACAAGAAGAAGTTTTGGTTATATAAAACGCGGAAGGACAAAATCTGAATTATGGGAATTAAATTTGGGCGATGAAACGGATAAATTATCCAATAGAACAAGGGGATTGTTTAGTGATAGGTTTGACAATTTAAGATTTAAAAGCGCAATTGATGCAGATAAAAACTTTTTATCAACATTAGTTCACGAGATGGGACACGTTTTAACACGTTCCGGTTTAAATTCAGAAATAGAATTTTGGCGAAACATTACAAAAATAAAACGTGAATACACTAAAAATTTATTAAAATATAGAGAAACAAACAACTTTAAAGGATTTAATGAAATATTTTTAGGTAAATACGCGTCCAAAAACGCAGATGAATTTATGGCTGAATGTTGGACGGAATATCAATTAAGTTCAAACCCTTCTTATTATGCTAAATTAGTTGGTGAGTTAATAGATGAATTTTATAAAAAATAAATTATGGATCAAAAAGAAAATTATATTTGCAATCGTTGCAAACATTTAAGGCCTTTGTCCGGTGGTTGCAATGCTTTTCCCGACGGAATTCCTTTTGATATGGGGGTTTTTATAGAACATTTTAAACCATTACCTAAACAAAAAAATAAAATCGTGTTTGAGGAAGGCGAACCAACGCAATTTTAAAAATTTGTATATTTACAAAAATTTTTAAATATGAATACAATTCTATATAAAGCGGCGCCGGTTGGCGAATTAATTGATGCGGACGAAAAGGCCGGAATTATAAAAGGTTACGGAAGTTATTTCGGAAATAAAGATTCCGACAATGACGTAATTATGAAAGGCGCGTACAAAAAGACAATTGCCGAAAACGGTGAACGTGTTAAATATTTATATCAGCACGATATGAACCAACCAATTGGCAAAATGACTGAATTATATGAGGACGAAAAGGGATTGGTATTCGTGGCGGAAATTGCTAAAACACAATTAGGAAAAGACGTTGTCGAGTTAATGAAATCGGGGGTTATTACTGAAAATTCAGTAGGTATTATGCCAATGCAAAAAAACAATAAAGGCGATTACAGAGAAATAACAGAAGTTAAATTGTACGAGATTAGCGCCGTAACATTAGCAGCAAACGACCAAGCCAAAATATTAGACGTAAAGGGTAACGTTGACGTTGAAAAACTTTCAAAGCGTTACGACAACCTAACAAAATTAATTCGCAAAGGCGAAATATCGGACGAAATGGGATTTGCCATTGAAGCCGAAATACAAAAACTTAAATCATTATTTATTGAGTTCACGAAGCCGGTTGATGAAATCACTTCGCCGAATGTTGAGGTAAAAAACAATGATTCCGAAGTGTTCAATTATTTATTAAATTCCTTAAAAAATTAAAAATGGAAGAAAATTTAAAAAACCAATTGGATCAATTCAATAATGCTATTGATTCAAAAATCGAAAAGTCTAACAACGAAGTTGTTGAAAACGTTGTTGTTAAGGCAAACGAAATCGTTAAGTCTGAAGTTTCAGAAATGGCGACAAAATTAAACGAGAGATTAGACGCGATTGAAGTTGCAAACAAAAAGCAATTCAGCGCTAAAAAAAGAATGACATTCAAAGGCGCTTTAAACGAAGCTTTTGAAGGTGGTGCAATTGATAGCCTTGCAAAAGGAAATTCAAGAAGCGCATCATTTGAAATCAAGGCCGACATGACTGTTGCTGCTGATTTCACGGGTGAAGTAATTCCGGCGGACAGAGTACCGGGTTATAAGTTTGATCCAACAAGACCGACGCATATTCGTCAGTTATTGGCACAAGGTTCAACACAAAGTGATGTTGTACGTTTCGTAAAAGAAAGCGGATATTCAAACGGTGCAGCTGCAACGGCTGAAGGTACTACATTGACGCAATCGGATTTCGATATGACTGCGGCAGATGCTAACGTTAGAAAAATCGGAACTTATTTCCGTATTTCTGAAGAAATGTTGGCAGACACACCACAATTGACTTCATACCTTTCAGCGCGTGCGCCGGAAAAACTTCTTGAAGTTGAGGACACACAAATTTTGAGCGGAAACGGAACTGCGCCAAATTTAAGTGGAATCATTACTGATGCAACTGCATTCGCTGCGGGTGATTTAGCTGATTCAGTTGATGAAGCTAACGAATTTGATGCTATTGTTGCAGCGCTTAACCAATTGGCCGGTGCTAACTACAACGCGGACACAATTCTATTGAACCCGTCAGATTTCCACAAAATCCTTTTATTAAAAGATTCACAAAATAACTACCTTAAAGACCAAGTGTATTCAGGTCTTCAGCCGGTATTTATGGGCGTGAAAGTTGTTCTTAATACTGCTATTGCTGCCGGTTCATTCTTAATCGGAAACTTTGGCGTAGGAACACAACTTTGGGTTCGTGATGGAATCAACGTTGAGTTCTTCAGAGAAGACGGAACAAACGTTCGTGATGGATTCGTTACTGTAAGAGTAAGCGAGAGAGTAGCTTTAACAAACTATTTACCAAATGCGTTTGTAAAAGGAACTTTTGCCGCTGCAATTGCAGAGCTTGAAACACCATAATAAAGGTTAACTAACCAATTTAAAAGGTCTAAATTAATTTTTAGGCCTTTTTTTTATGCTTTATTTTTAGGCGTCCAACAGATAAGAATGTAAAAAAAACAAAAAAAACTTTAAAAAAAACTGAAAATATTTTTTTAATTCAATAATGCGTTGTAGATTTGTAGGGAATTAAAACAATAAATCATTAAAAATTAAACATTATGAATAATCAAGAATTAATCGAGGAATTAAAATTGCATATACAATATTTACAAGCCGTTTTGTCAAACGGTTGGTATAATGGACAAGAAGAAAAAAACGAGCGTTCCGCTGAATTAGAAGAATATCAAAAAGCGCTTAAAAGATATATGATATAAAACATTAACCGGCGCGTTTCGGCGCGCCATAATTTTAGAACAATGAAAACAAAAACCGGATTAACAATCATACACGACGGCAACCGCGTGAACGTGTACACACAAAGCGAAATGCGAAAGCATAACGACAAAAACAATTTTGAAACGTGGTTTAAAAGCGTTTTAAACGCCTTAAATTTAAAAAGATGAGCAATATACCTAAACACTACGAAAACGGTCTTAAACACGACTTAATTGACGTTATTGCGTCTTATGACTTGAACTTCAATCGTGGAAACGTTTTAAAATACGTTGTTCGCGCCGGACGAAAGGACAATGAAATTCAAGATTTAGAAAAGGCGTTGGATTATTTAGAACGCGAAATATATCATTTAACAAATAAAATAGACATTAAAAATTTTTAATTATGTGGGGATTAAACTATATACCGGGCGATGAACCCGAATTCGAATGCGCCGTTTGTGGTGTACCAATGTTTGAGGACGCGGGTTTGTGTTCTTACGATTGTTATTTAGCTGATCAAATGTAACATTATGAAACAGAAACTTATTAAGATTTTTTTAACATTATTTTTATGGTTTTTTGCCTTAAGACAAATAATGGTATTCAACGAATTGCCAACGGCTATGTTCCTATTTTTTGTAGGGGTTTGCGTCGCAATGGCAAACGACAACTAAATGTCATAATTTAGTTTTTATTGGTTTGTAGTAAAAGCCGGTCATTAATTTGGTCGGCTTTTTTTTATAACTTTACGTCATGAATCCAAACGTTTTTGGTTGTTATGCTGAATATTTATTTGCCACAAAGGCGATGGAAAACGGTTTTTTGGTTTCATTCCCTTTACTGCATACTTCAATATATGATTGCATTGTTGATTCGCCAAATGGTTTATTTAAAGTACAAATAAAAGCTATAAACGAATACAACAGAACACGAAACCGAATCAATTTGGTTGACCATAAAAAAAACGGTTACAAAAAAAAGGACGTGGATTTTTTCGCGGTCTATTCAGCCGAACGCAAAGGTTTTTTTATTTTTAAAAACGACGGCAAAATACAATCATTTACAGTTGGTTTAGAAAAATATTCAAAATATTTTAATAACTTTGCAGCAATGTAAGTTTTTCATTATTGTTTTCATTCTTCTGAAAAGGCGTCACAAATTCATGTGGCGCTTTTTTTTTATCTTTACAAAAAAATTAAGGTTATGCAATTAAAAATCAAACAATCAATTTTAAGAGGTAGTAAACGTTACGATGAAGGCGACAAAATAGATTTGCCGGATCACATCGCACAAAATTGGATTGCCAAAGGTTTAGCGTCTAAAATAGGCAAAAAGCAAAACAAAGAAAAATTTGAAACCAAAGAATTAAAGGTTGAATATATTGAAATAAAAGACGATGCGACAAATAAAGATTAATTCAACAACCGGCAATGAATTATTGACCAGTCAAAATGTTAAAGACTACGTTCGTATTGATACGGCAGCCGACGACAATATTATTACCGCTATGATTACACAAGCGCGCATTTGGTGCGAAAACTACATTTCCCGCGACATAGTGCCGAAAAATAGAACGTATTATATAGACGCAACCAATGGGATTTTTGACGTACCATTTGGACCAATTGCAAGTATTGAGGAAATAACTATTGACGGCACCGTTACAACTGATTATGAGGTTTTGGGTTTAGACAATGAAACAATTGAATTGGACCAAGGCCCGGGCGAACGCGTTAAAATAACATATATAACCGCGGGAATAAATGACGCGCTTATAAAACAATCAATGTTGCAATTAATATCAACGTATTACGACAACCGCGCCGATTTTATGGTTGGAAATGTTTCAGAAATACCAACGACAACAAAACAAATTTTAACGTCATATAAATCAATGTTTATATAATGAACGCCGGAAAATTAGATTCTAAAATAACAATAAAACGTTTGTCTAAAACACCGGACGAATTCGGCGGTTTTAATTCAACATTATCGGACGTTGCAACGGTTTGGTGTCATTTAACCCAATTAAAGGGCGAAATAAACGACAAATTCGGCAAACGCGAACAAGACGTCCAAGTTGAAATTACAATGCGTAAAAAGACCGCAGATTTAATACAAATAGGCGACATTTTTACATTGGAAAATGATTCTAAAAAATACCGTATAAACGACAAATTCGAATTTGATTTGGATTTTTATACTAAACTATTGGCGACAAAATCGGAATAAATGAACGTAAACCTAAAAATTAACCAAAGCGATTTGAACAAACTTAAAAATAAGTTAGACAAAATGCGTGCGTTTGAATCCAAAACATTATCCAATGAGTTAGGGAAAACCGGTTTAGAAATTGTAAGGTTGGCCAAACGCGAGGTAAGATATGACAATGGCGATTTAAGAAAAAGTATTTCAGCAGAAACAAACAAAGTTACAAAATCCGTTAATATTGTTGCATTGGCACACTACGCGCCTTATGTTGAATTTGGAACGGGTGGTTCTGTTGATTTAACTGATATGATTGAATTAGGCATTCCGCCAAGTTATGCCGCACAATTCAAAGGCAAAGGCATTCGAGATGTTAATTTACCCGCGCGTCCATTTTTTTTCAGTTCGGCGCGAATAGGATTTAAAAATTTGTTGAACCGCTTAAATGGCGAAATTAAAAAAGCAATAAAATAATGTTAGAGGCGATTCACTATGTACGCAAGGCAATCATTGCAAAATTAAACGGAAATGTTTTAATTAAAGACGTGGCCGTTCCTATTTATAACAGGGTTCCAACAAACGCGACTTATCCATTTATAAGAGTTTATTCAGTTTCAAATGACGAAACAGACCAAAACCAAAGTTCGTTTACAATGGAAACAATCACACGAATTGAATGTGTAACGCGTTTTGTTTCCGATAGTGGCGGCGAATTAGATTCAAATTTAATGGTTTCGCAATGTTTAAAACAATTACGAACACGTTCGGCAAATTATATAGATTTAACTTCAAACGGTTTTAATGTATATACAAGCGTAAACGAGGGCGTCAGATATTTACAAGACGATTTGTCTGATTTTACCTATTTTCGCGCCATAATTGAATTGTCAAATAAAATAGAACAAACAACACCAATTGGCGGTTTGCAATCCGAATTACAAAACGATTTACAATCTTAAAAAATAACTATGGCAAAAATAACATACACAAATAAAACAGACAACCAAACGTCAGCATTGCCGGCCATAAATAAAGTGACCGCCGCCGATTTAAACGAAATTAAAACGTCCGTAAACGATATTTATGATACGTTGGGCGGGTTTGCATTTTATGAAGACGCAACAACAAGCACAACACCAATAAATTTGACGGCGGGCGCGTGGACTGATTTAACAAACGACAAAGCCGGGACCGGTACACATTCGCATTTGCCGTCATATATTGTTGGCGATTTATGGGATTCAGCAGCAAACAAAATTGATACATCAAAAGTTGGCGCCAATAAAATTATTTTAGTTAGAAATGATTTTGACGTAACGGCGGGCGCTGCAAATACACGTTTAGACGCACGTTTATATTTTCCCGACACCAACAAATCAATTGAATTTTCACACGACAACATTGCATCAAATGGTGATTTGGTCCGCTATTCAAGAACAACGCAAATATTTACACGAACAAGCGAATTGACCGGGGGTTGCAAAATTCAAATTAAAGTTGATAAAAGCGGCGCAACTGCGGTTGTTGAGGATTTTGTTATAACAGTTTTGAGTTTTTAAATTATGAATGATTTCAAACTATATATGCTCAACACCTTTTCGTTTATGGTTTCGTTTACTGCAATCGACGAAATTTTAAAAATATTATTATTGGCCGTTTCAATAGGGTACACCGCACAACGTTGGTATTATCTAAATAAAAACAAAAACAATGAGTAAAATTAACGAAAATACCGAATTGACGTTTGATTTAAAGACCATTGTTTTAATTATTGGAGGCGTTGCGTCTTTAATTGCGTTATATTTCGCATTGCAAAAAGATATTGAAAAGGCAAAAGAATTGCCAAAACCAACAATAACGCGCACCGAATACGATTTAAAAGATCAATTAATTCGCCAAACAATTATTGACACACAAAAAAAAGTTGATGAAAACGGCGCCAAATTAGATAAAATAGAACAACGTCTTTATGATATAACAACAAAATAATGAAAAGGTTTATATTTTTATTTTTAATGTTTTCGTTTTTTTCCAACGCGCAAAAAATTATTGTTTATCAAATTAATGCAGATTGGAACAAACACCATACATTGGATTTAAATTTAAAAAACTGCAAATATATATTGGCGGACATTAAACAAATCGCGCCACAAGTCAAAAAAAATATTTTATCATTACCGGCTATTTTAATTTATAAAGACGGCCGAAATCGTCGTCAATATATGGGCGGAATTGATTTAAAATTGGAGGTTACAGAAAAGGAAATTCAACAATTTATAAATGAATTAAAGAATGACTAAAAATTTCACTATTTCCGAATTTGAATGCAAAGGCGGTGATTGTAAAATTAGCGCCGACGTCAAAAATAATCTTATAAGATTAGCGGACCAATTACAGATTTTACGCGACAAAGTCGGAAAACCTATAAAAATTAATTCCGGTTATAGATGCGCTAATTACAATGATAATGTTGTTAAAGGATCTAAAAATTCAAGGCATAAAAAGGGACAAGCGGCGGACATTGTAATTAAAGGAATGACGCCAAATGAAGTTCACGAATTAGTTTGTGAAATGGTTGAATTAGGGCAATTAGGTTTTGGCGGAATTGGTAAATACGAAACATTTACGCACGTTGATATTCGCGACTATTCAGCACGTTGGGATTACACAAAAAAATAATTATGGCAAAGAAATCATATAAAGACAGAAACGGAACAACGCGCGTTGGTGACGCATTGCGTTGGTTGGTGGCTAATGGAAAAAAAGTTGCACCGGAGTTGTTGGACATTGCGGGAAACATTACGGGAATCGAACCCCTTAAAAAATTAGGTGAGAAAATTAAATCCGATGGGCAATTGTCAGATGCCGACAAAGAAATGTTGTTGGCGGAATTGGAATTTGATATGATTGAAATGCAAGAAGTCACAAAGCGTTGGACGTCAGACAATGCGGCGGATTCATTTATGACAAAAAACATACGGCCAATGGTATTGGCTTTTTTAACGTTGACGTTGTTTATATATATTATTTTAGATTCGTCAATTGGTGGCTTTAATATAGCGTCACAATGGATTGATTTATTAAGTTCTTTACTGTTGTTAGTTTATGGCGGTTATTTCGGCGCACGTTCAGCGGAAAAGATTGTTAAAACGTGGAAAAAATAATGGCAAAAAAATCAATTCAAATAAATACTTATAAACGCGTTAAAAAGAAACGCAAAGGGATTCATTCAAAAAACAAAAGTTCGAAGTTAAAATCCTCTAAAAACTACAAAAAAAGATACAGAGGTCAAGGGCGTTAACTTAAAAAAATAGATATTTTAATTTTTGTATTTTTGTAAATATTAAAATTCTAAAAAAAAGTTTATGGCTTCAAATTTATATTATTCAAGCGATTTCCACAAATTATCATTCGGCGACAAAGGTTTGCGTATAATTGCAGCGTCGGGAACTTCAACCGCGGGCGAAAATTTTTGCGCTATTCAAGCCGTTGAAGCGTCAACAATTTTATGTGACATCGATACCGTTGGCGGTG
>Ga0222719_10006046_pt1 | contig 10342 bp, 7 predicted proteins | sample C33_34DmetaG_FD_165039 | JGI IMG/M metagenome (GOLD analysis project Ga0222719, IMG submission 165039) | Estuarine water microbial communities from San Francisco Bay, California, United States - C33_34D | ecosystem: Environmental > Aquatic > Marine > Unclassified | place: USA: California...
AACATCCGCCCTCAAGCACGCCTTGGCGCACGAGATCACACCATCCCGATCAACCTTCGCGGCATCACCACCACTTTGCGATTGCGATGCGGCAAAAATCACCGCCTTGGCGCCGCGAAACGCATTCGCGAGCTCCGCCGCCGATGCCTCGGCGACATTCACCGTCGTCGCGCGCACGCGCCCATCGCTCGCGTCACCCTTTGCGTACGTCCCTTGTCGAGTGCCCGCGACGATGGTCCCACACGCGGTGTTCGCACGCAAATACTCCACGCACGCCGCGCCCGTTTTCCCATTCGCGCCAACCACGACCACGGTATCCGCCTCATCCAATACCGATGCCGACGCGCGCGTCGTCGTCGTCGTCGTCGGACGCGCGCTCCGACGCACGGCGCCGCGTCGCGCCAACGAACGCGATGCGTGCCGTCCCACCACCGTCGTCGTCGTCGTCGCTGACATCATCATCGTCGCTGACATCGTCCTCGTCCTCGTCGTCGTCGCAGAGTGACGTCACTCCATCACACGATGCCGTGGATATCGACGACGACGACGACGACCGCGAGTGTTGGTCGATATCGCGGCGCGGCGACAGCGGTGCGCGATGAACGCGTTGGCGCGCGCGCCACGCATCGCCGAACGCGTAGGCACGGGTGCAGCGCGACGAATGCGAATGCGAATGCGAATGCGAGTCGTGTGAGAGAACAAGATGATTTCATGGCGCTCGCATCCGCCATGGGACGCGGGGCATCGACGACGAGCGCGTCGACGTCGCGTGATGCGAATGATACTAGTAGCACTCGTGAGTTTCGTGGCGATGGCGTGAATGATGCGAGTAGTAAGCGCGTGTCGTTGCGAGACGTGCTGGACGGCGCGAGCGGACCGCCGAGGATGTTTTCGCCGATGGCTGGGCGTGGACGGGACCACCGCGCGGATGGCGGGCGGCGGCCGCTCGCGGTGTATTTACCCGGGTTAGATGGCACTGGGTTCAGTGCGTCATCGCAGTTTGATACCATTGCACGCGCTGGGTTTGATCTCGTGGCGTTGAATATCCCCGTGAGCGACCGGTCGAACGTGTTCGAGTTGGTGGACAACGTGACGGCGTATTTAGACGCTCGCGTCGCGGAGAATGATTTCAACGGTGAGAGCGTGGATGGTGCTGGGCCTTCGGATGTGTATTTGATTGGAGAGTCCATGGGTGGCATGCTCGCGCTTTGCGTCGCGGCGTCGAGACCGGATTTAATCAAGCGATTAATCTTGGTGAATCCGGCGAGTTCATTCGACAAGAGCGTGTGGCCGACGCTCGGTCCGGCGCTGCCATCCATTCCAAACGAGTTGTGGAACGCGGTGCCTTTCGCTCTCGCACCGGTATTGATTGATCCCGTGCGAATGGCGCGAGGGATGATGGATAAAATGATGGAAACGCCGTCGGATGATCCGCTTGGGTCTCTCGTCGCAGGCGCGGAGGAGCTCATGGGATTGATTCCCGCGTTGGGCGCCTTGTCGGAAATTATCCCCCGCGAAACGTTGGCGCACCGCTTGGAAATCTTGCGCGAAGGGTGTGAATTCTTAAATGCCAACGACTACGAACGATTGACAACGATTAACGTGCCCACGCTCGTGGTGGCGAGCGAGAACGACAATCTCATTCCAAGCTTGACTGAGAGCTCGCGTCTCAAGGCGTTTTTACCGAATTGCAAGGTGGAAGTGTTGAAGGGCGCGTCGCACGCGGCGTTGCAAGAACCAGGTGTAGATTTGATGGAAATCGCCCGTCGCAACGGCGTGCTTCCACGCACGGCGGACGAACTGGCAATGACGCGCGATGTGAAATTTGATCCACCTTCGCGAGCAGATTTAGAGCGCGCGCGCGAATCTCTCGCCGGTTTGCGCGCGTTGACGTCGCCGGTGTTCTTCAGCACGCGTCCGGATGGGAAAATTGTTCGTGGACTGGATGCTGTTCCGATGCGCCAACGCGGTTCACGACCAATTTTGCTCGTAGGTAACCACCAAACGTTGGCGCCTGATCTCGGATTTCTCGTCGACCAATTCATCGAAGAGAAGGGTGTGTGTATTCGCGGTCTCGCACATCCTGTAGTCGCTCGAGGAGGCGGTGGATTTGGTGGCGATACCGATGGTGACGAAAGCAACACGCCTCAGAGCTTTGACGACATGTTGCGCGGCGCGCTGAAAGGAACTCCGCTCGAGGCTGCGTTGCCACGACGTGAGCCGAAGCCACCGCGCAACAATCGCGCGATGACCATGGGCGGCCTCGGTAGCTTTACGTCGTTTGGCGCCGTTCCAGTGAGTGGGATGAACTTCTTTCGTTTAATGAAGCAAGGCGAAGCGGTGTTGCTCTTCCCTGGTGGTGTGCGTGAAGCATTCAAGCGAAAGAATGAATTGTACGAATTGTTCTGGCCGAGCAAGCCAGAATTCGTCCGAATGGCGGCAAAGTTTGACGCCATCATCGTACCTTTTGCCGCTGTCGGCGCTGAAGATTCGTTTGACATCGTGCAAGACGCAGATGACTTGTTAAACGGCGTATTCGGCGAATCCGTGCGTGAGCGGGCCAACAAGATGCCCAAGGCTCGCGTGAATGACGATTTCCGCGACGACGAAGAACTTTTCATTCAACCCGTTGCTGTGCCCAAAATCCCCGAGCGCTTTTACTTTCGCTTCATGGCACCGATTGATTTATCCGACGTCGACTTGGATGACGAAGAAAGCGTCAAGGCTGTGTATGCAAATGTCAAAAATGAAGTCGCGAGCGGCATCGAATACCTCCGCGCAAAGCGCGCGTCGGATCCATTCAAAGACCTCGCCCCGCGTTTGCTCTACGAACGCGCCACGTCCGCGCAGGCGCCTACATTCGTCCCATAATTTTCTTTCGTCATCGTTGTAACAACAAAGATACGCCGCATTATAGCAACGTATATTCACTATTCACGCTGGGCCGCTGACATCCAGACATCTTGATGCACGTCTTTGAACACCCAAAACAACTGAGACGCGCCACATTTCTCGACGCGGTCGAGTCGCGTCGACGGCGACGAGCGGCGATGGCGATGGCCGCCATGGATGCAGATGAGCACACACCTCTGCGATACCCACACGACGCATCCATGACGCACGACGCGCCGTCGACGGCGACGACGTCGTCACGACGATTCGGCGCGTCTTTCGTGTTGCGCGCGATCGTCACCGCGACGTTGGCGGTGTGCATGTTTGATGGGTCTGGACGCGCGTATAAGAGATATACGTACGGTGTGAGTGCGGGTGACGACGCGGTGGCTTTGACGAAGCGCGAATACGGCGATGGTGCGCGAGACAAGTTGCGCGAGTTGCGTTGGACGCCGACGCAAGGATTTTTCTTGGTCGGAGGCGACGGGTGGTTTTGTAAGTCTTGGTTTGGGAATTCGAACTTTGATACCAAGGCGCGTGATGCTATTCGTGAAAGCGTGAAGCGATACTTTCCTTCTCGCATAGCGAACGATGCGAAGCCGTTTAGCGTGTTGTTTACTACGGCGGATTTACCGTGGACGCCGTGCGCGAATCGAGAGTATGCCCGCGCGCGCTGTCATTTTGATCAGTGGGTGCCGATTATCTCGTTCGGTTCTACGCCTCGCGACGCGTCACTGTTGCCGGCGATACGGCCCGGGCCGTTGGTGACGTTGCTTGATTGTTACACCGATCGAATCAATGAACCGCCGCTCGTGGAGGGACAGGCGTACAACGAAACGCCGAGCTGTGGCTTTTTAAATTTCTTTCCAGATGGTTTGAAATATAGCGCTATGGACAAGTGCGAAGCGAACTCGAACGATCCAGCGTGTTCACCATACCAGCGTGGGTTGTTCACGCTCGATGCCACAGATGATGCGTCGAAATATGTGTGGACCGAGCTCATTCCAAAGGTGTTTTGGCGCGGGAACGACTTCACGTATTTGAACGAGTATTACGAGGACTGGCGTCCGGCGAGCGAGGTTTATTTGGACAAAGTTTCTAATAGTGCGAATGCTAGCGAAACGATGCAGACGATGATTGATAATTTTGGTTTAGGTCCGCGGGGGCGCGCGGTGTTTCTGTCCAAACTCAACCCAAGGCTCATCGACGCCAAGTTTTTTGACTGGGGCGGTTTCACCAACAAGGGTAACCGTCACGCGCTCGGCGACAAACTCGGCGTCGATGCTACGGTGCGTACGACGGAAGAATCCATTGCGCGATTCAAATATCAGCTCGATCTCGCGGGCGTAGGAGGTACCACGTGGACGGGGACGATTTCCAAGTTGAGTATGCCCGGCGTGTTGCTCCATCACGAGAGCGCAATGATGGATTCGTACTTTGAAACCCTGAAACCAAACGTGCATTACGTGGCTGTAGATTTAGACTTGCGTAATTTGGCGGAAAAAGTCAAGTGGCTGGAAGATAATCCAGAGAGTGCGATGGAAATAGCTCAAAACGCGCACAAATGGGTGCAATGGTTTCGTAAAGTGAGCGTCTTAATCGGCTACAACCACGAAAAGCTCGTGTCACCACTGCGAGAAATCATCGACCCGAACGACGAGCACTACTTGAATAACATATCTTCCACTTAGTCACCGGTAATGGTACCGGTAGTAGTGTAAATATATCACACGAAGTCTTCATCACCTCTCCGAGAGACGTCTCGATGCTGGGACACTCGGGCGTCAGAGTGCGACGAACGACGACGCCTCGAACGTACGCACGCACCGGCGACGCGCGCGCACATATACGGCGGAGAAGATGCCTTCGTCGTCGTCCACGTTTTCGTTCGACGGCACGAACAAGGTGGTCGTCGTCACGGGCGGTAACCGAGGCATCGGTGCGGGCATCGTGCACGCGTTTACCACGCCCTCGACATCGAACGCGCACGGTGACGACGCTAATAGACACAATAATCGCCCTGTAAAACGATGTTATGTCGTCGCACGAAGTGTCGAGGACGATGACGTGGAAGATGAACGCGTGCGCGCGTCTCGCGTTATTCATGTCAAGTGTGATTTATCCACAGCCGAAGGCGCAGAGAAAGTTAAGCGCGTCGTCGAACGCGTCGATGGCGATCACGGTGTGGACGTCCTCGTTCATAATTCAGGAACATCTTGGGGATCAGATTTAGAGACGCATTCCGATGACGGTTTCCGAAAGACTTATGAGCTCAACGTCGTGGGAACGTTTCGATTGACGCGGGCGTTGTTAGGCGCTCTCACGCGCGCGTCCACGTCCGAAGACCCGTCGCGGGTGATCATCATAGGAAGCATAGCGGGTATTTCGCCTCAAACGTATCCGACATTTAGCTATGACGCCAGTAAAGCGGCGTTACATCACTTGGCAAAGAAGCTCGCGGACGAGTTTGCGATGAAACGAAAGCTGAACATCACCGTCAATGTCGTCGCGCCTGGGTACGTGCCGACGAAAATGAGTAATCAATTGTCAAAATATGGCGACTCTAGTGATGATATAGTGCGAAATGGCGTCCCGATGCGGCGCGCGGGAACGCCCGCGGATGTCGCCGGCGCCGTCGCTTTTTTCGCATCGAGTGCGTCGTCATGGATCACTGGCGTTGTGCTGCCAGTCGACGGCGGCTTTCTTGCCAAGTTGTAGTTGTGTTAGTCCTGTTATTGTAAAATTAGATTACAATGAGTAGCCGTCCAGATGGAAAGTGGATACTAATGTGTCAAGCTATCTATATTATGCTGGACGGTGTCGTCATATTTTGTTTCAAGCGTCTTCGCGAGAGAGTTTGCGTTTCACACACTCCGCACTGAACGCGGTGTACTTTTTCAAAAAGGCACGTAATTCATTCATGCGCGTTTCGAGCTCTTGCAACGAGCCCGGACCGGTGAATATCTTGACCAAGTCCCTGTTCACGCACAACTCGCGCAATGACTCACACGTAAGCTGGATCCCTTCTGCGCCGAGAGTGGACGATGAACCTCGAAGCTTGTGCAACGCCGCGCGTGCGCTGTCGTAGCCTTGATCCGTGCATTCATCTTGCCCAAGAATTTCTTTCAATTCATCCAACATGCCTTGAGAATCGACGCAATACATGTCAATGATTTCTTGCATAAACTCGGGTTCAGCGTCGGTTTGCAATTCGAGAAGTTCGTTAAACTGTCCTCGGTTCAACAATACGTTTTTGGGATCGAATGCATACTGGTCCATGTCATTCATCTCCTTCAAGATGTCATCGTCGCTCATATTCGGAATGCTGGCTAAAAGTGCCTCTGTGGAGTTCTCGCCGTCGGCACCAGCCTCGTTCTCATCCTTTTCCTCCTCCTCAACCGCCGCCGGCGTCTCCTCAGCCTTGGTGTCCTTTTCCTTCACATCCTCCGCCTTGTCCGCATCGACGTCTTTCTCTGCGGCATCTTTAACATCTTGCGACTTTCGCGTCGATTGTCGCGTCATGTTTTCCGCGCACACACTGGCGATACCGACGCCGCGGATACTTACGCCGCCCGAGTTGGATGGGATGGATATCCACTCGCCTCGATCGAGTCTGGAACGCACAACTCGCGACGTCGGTCACTCCCAGCGCGGCGCGTCGCTCGTCGTCGTCGCTCGTCTTCGCGGATAACGCCTATCGCGTGTCTCCTCGTGCGACTGTCGCGTCGCGTCGAGTCAATCAACCGCCACGTCCGCGCACGCGCCGTGGTCGAGTGCGCGCGCGTGCGACGCCTATCGACGACGACGACGACGACGACGCGGAAAGCGAATCGGTTAAAGATACGGTTGCGTGGCGTCACCCGGTCCCGCGCGATCGATCGATCGTTCGCCGAAAGCGTCGAAAGTGCGGGTGTCGACGCGGACGTCGAGTGCGCGTGCGCGTGAAGTTCGCGTTAGCGACGCGCGCGAACGCCGGTGAAACACGCGGCGTGGGTGTGCTGAAGTGTCGACGTCCGACGCCTATCGACGACGCCTATCGACGACGGGCGAGTTGGCGACGCTGTGGGTGACGCACGAGGTGATGATGATGATGATACGCTCGGTGTTCGTTTGGTGTTCGTTTTATCTATGGGTAAATAGTACCAGATATATGGATCAAGAGTATTTTCCCCAGAAAACGCCGGTTCGGATGTGGATGTGGATTTTTGTGAACATTTGAGATTTTGGGATTTTGGGCTAAAAGCGGCGAAAAGCGGTGAGAGGTGTGTGTGTGTGTGTGACATTGCTATATGAGAGTCTATGAGAGTCGAATGCTGCTGACATCACCGCGCCAGCGCACGCGAAGACGCTTACGATTTCGTCGCCGCTCGACGCGGGCGAGTGTTGGCTTTTTTAGTCGTCGTCGTCGCGTCCTCCGCCTGCGTGAAGGCGTCGGCGGCTTCGTCGTTGCCGTCTTCGACGCCACCGAGCATGTCGTCGTCGCCGCCGACGACGCCAGCGCCACCCTTTGTTGGTGCCTCTATGATGAGTTCGTCTTGAAAACCATCCTTTGAAAATCCATCCTTGGTTGATGCGGATAAGTTATTCACTCGCACAAACTCGGCGGCGCCCGTCCAGTTTGGATTGTGTACGTGATGATGTTGCGCGTGCGTTTCGCACACATCCATGTCGTCATCGTCTACAACGAGCGATGGTTGCTCGCCAACTTCGTATGCGTCATATTCATCTTCGTCTCCTGATAAATCGCCGTCGTCGTAATCTTTCGTGTGCTTGGCGAAGAAAGCATTGTATGGCTTTGAAGTCTCCATCGCGCACTTGCGCCTGTACGCGCTCTCAACGAGGCCGCCCCAATTTTCATCCGATTTAATGCTTTCCGCCGCACCGAGGACAAATAAGCTCGCCCGGGCGCGAGTCAAACCAACATTGACGCGGCGCTCATCGGCGACGAAACCTAATCCGCCGACGCCGCGGCCGCCAGGGCGCCGATGCGGCGCGCGCACGACTGAAAAGATGCAAATTTCCTTTTCGCGTCCCTGAAAGCCGTCAATCGTATTGACATCAATCATTTTCGCGCGGCTGCCTAGCTTTTCTTCGAGTCGTTTTCGAATGTTTCTCACTTGAGCCTTGTATGGAGATATAACAGCCACGTTTTCGTCTTCGGCAATTTCTGGGAAATGTTTAAACAACTGTTGAATAAGGCACACGGCGAAATCCGCTTCGTCGTCGTTGGCCCACGAATGCCCAGCGGTTTCGTATTCCTTGCCTTTGATGTCAAAGAACACGAATGGTCTGAACGGTCTAAACTTGTGCCACGGTCGCGACGTGAGCTTCAACATTCCAGGGCCATCGACGAGTTCGTCTTCGTAAAAGGTTTCCGAAGGAAATTGACGAATTGCTGGGTGCATGCGGTATTGCGTTTTGAGCATGTGCACCGGATACGCGCTCATTTGCAAGCGCTTGAACATCGACATGTCGTACTTGTGGTCAACCGCGGTCGAGCTAAGTACCGTGGCGGGCAACTGTCGCGGATCTCCAACTAAAAATACCTGCTTCGCACCGTAGCACAAAGGCACGAGCGTCGAGGGTTCAACCGCTTGTGCGGCTTCGTCGATAATCACGGCGTCAAACGGTTTGCTCATGCGCGCAAACATTCCAGACCCGGAAAATGACAAAGTACTACACACTACCGTTGCTTCTTCTAATATCGCTTGCTTCAATCGATCGCGTTCAATTGCAGCCTCAAATTTTCGAACGGCGTCGCCGTGCGCGCCCATTTCGCCGACGCGCTGCTGCACGAGTTCTTCCATGGACACTGATTGCACAGAATGGTGCACGCTCACACCGACACGAACGATAGTGGGCGAATATGTCGACCCTGAGCCATCGATGAGGCCATTTTGAATGATTCTCAACACAATTTCGTCAAGGGCTGAATTCGATGGCGCGCAAACCAAAATTTTCAATCGTTTGTACGCGTCAGATCCCAGGAGGTGCGCCTGCTGCGTCTGTGGCGCCGCCGGCACTCTCGCGCTCGTGATACTTTCACTGCTCGGACGATCGCCGTGCGTTCCATGGAATGTCTTATTCTGTGCAACTAACGGTGGTGCATCGCGAGGATTTGACACACCAGCGAGCCAAGGTGACGCGCGCGCCCATTCTGTCTTTTTCTCCTCCAACGTAAGATGCGTCGACGCGGCTCGCATTCTCGCGTACGATTCAAAATCCACGTCCGTTCTCGAGCCCGAGCTCGGTGTGGAATGTAACAACACCGATAATAGCGACAAAATCGTACGCGTTTTCCCTGTACCAGGTGGACCTTGAATCAGCACGAGAGGGTCGCGATTCAGCGCCGCGCCCAAAGCCTTCACTTGCGAGTCGTTGTACGCGTGCTCGATTTCTCTCTTCAAGCCGTCTGGCATTGTCCACGCATTCTTGGACGTTGCCGCTTCCACCGCTTCCGTGGGCTTGGCTTTGAGAATCGTCGACGCGTACGGAAGAGCTGGAAAAGCGTGAATAGCGAGCCATTCGCGCGTCACGGTGGAGAGGTTGGCCAAATTTTTCAAGTACCATCGTTGCCCTTTAACGGCGGTTAAAGCATTACGCACAGTTCTGAAACGCTTATAGTCGTGCTCGCTGTGCTTTCCCGATTTCGCGTTGGCGTCATCCGATTTTGCTCGCTTCGCCGAATCACGTCGCGCTTCTGCACTCGACGCGTCCGGCAAATGTAATCGTACGATGAGCACGTTTTTCGCGTCTCGCCCTTCAACCACCCCGAGCGCGTGCGCCTCTCTCGCCTTTTCATACGCCGCCTCGTCGTTCGCGTCATCCACGCACGCGCGTGAAAGCAAAACAAGATCATTATCATGGAATTCACTCGCATCCGTGTCTACGAGAGCAAATTTGGCGCTATGAAACTCCTCCGCGCGCGAGACGGTGACGACGCCGCAGACTCTGCTCCTTCGCTCCTTGTCATCATCCTCACCTCGACGAACGATCGCCGCGGCTTCTTCCAATAATAACGGTTCATACGTTTCCACGTATTCCCTCGCCGACGTAAACGTCAGCGGTACGTCCACGCATCGCACGTGATGTGCCGTAGACGACGTCGCATCTCTGGTGGCGGCGGTCGCCGCGTCCCCATCGTCATCCTCGCGTTCACCCTCCCCGGCGCCGCGTATGGCAAAGTAATCCCACGCCAACACCCGGCGCTGGAGCGAACTTAAATGACTTTCCACGTGATTCATCAATAAATCGCTCGCGACGCCCACACCGCGGCGCACTGTGTGGTGGTGGTCGTGGTATCCAACCACGCACGCACGCACGTGACAGCCGCCCTCGAGGACGTCGTCACTCTGTCGCACGACTGACGGTCGATCGATCGATGACGACGAACGATCAAGACACGCTGAAACGGGCGTTAGATGACGTCATCGGTGAAGACGACGACGAC
>Ga0222719_10006051_pt1 | contig 10335 bp, 6 predicted proteins | sample C33_34DmetaG_FD_165039 | JGI IMG/M metagenome (GOLD analysis project Ga0222719, IMG submission 165039) | Estuarine water microbial communities from San Francisco Bay, California, United States - C33_34D | ecosystem: Environmental > Aquatic > Marine > Unclassified | place: USA: California...
CGTAAGATGGCTTGGTTTGCTCTTGTTGGTCTTCTACTGTATCCATTTGGTATCTTTCTTGCTGATGCCTTCGCTATGGGTACAGCCGCACAGTTAATCGCTGACATAGCTCCAACGTATTTCGCCAGTATCGCCGTGCTTGTCAGTGCCTTCTTCGGCGCGTCGGCTATCTCCGGGAAGAAGAAAGATGCTTAACTTACTTCTCGGACCTGCTCTCGAGCTCGGCAAAGACTTTATCAAGGGTAAGGCCGAAGAGAAGAAGGCAGTACAGCAACGTAAGATCAACGCCATCCAGAACGACGCCAACTGGGAAGAGAAGATGGCATCGGCTACTGATAAAAGCTGGAAGGACGAATTCTGGTCAATTATCCTCGCCTTACCTATCGTTGCCGTAGCCTACGGTGTCGCAATGGACAATCCCGCGGTGATTGAAAGATTAACCGCCGCATTCGATACGTTAAACAGCCTCCCAGAATGGTACCAGTACCTCTTATTCATTGCGGTCAGCGCGAGCTTTGGCTTGAAATCCGCAGATAAGATCATGGGCATGAAGAAAGGTAAGTAAAGAAGATGGCAGAACAAACGGGAATTAACCAAGGCGCGGACCTCGCTAAAACTCTAGTAGATAAGACAAAAGCGACGTCTCTTCCAGAAGGTCAAGAGATTGAAATTGATAAGCTCGCTGACTCTACGGTAACTGGTGTTGACCTCACGTACGATCCCCTCGGAGATGCCCCTACTGTAACTGCGGAAAAGGGAACTGCACCAACGGACGTTGTAGCACCTACCAAACCTGTAGAAGGCGCGTATGATATCACAACTTCTACAACATCCGACAAGGTTCAAGACGCTACAGCCGCTCAGTTGTCTAGGGACGAAGTTTCTTCAGAAGTCCGCATCGACGCACCACAGGGTGAGCTAACAGAAAATGCAATTGCAAATGCGGCCCAGACAACAGTCCAAGATGAGCAACTTGTAAGTTATCAACTCGGTAAACTCTACGAGGGAATCGAGCAGGGCAAGCCCCTCCCGGCTTGGGCCGCAGGTGCCGCCCGTGCCGCAACAGCAGTGATGCAACAGCGGGGGCTCGGCTCGAGCTCGATGGCCGCCGCCGCCACCATTCAAGCTGTGGTGGAGTCCGGAGTCCCTATCGCCGCCGCCGATGCCGCAGAATATTCAAAAATCAACCTAGCTAACTTGAATGCTCGCCAGCAGGCGGTTCTCCAGAACGCTAATAATGTTGCCGCGATGGATATGGCGAATCTGGATGCCCGCATGAAGGCGGCTGTTCAAAACTCCCAGAGTTTCCTCGCTATTGATCTTAAGAACTTGGATAATGAGCAGTCAACGGAAGTCTTAAACTACCAAGGTAAGTTACAGGCACTCTTTACAGATGCGGCGGCGGATAACGCCACGAAACAATTTAACGCAAAAACACAGCAACAAGTTGACGAGTTTTTCTCTGAGTTGGGCGTACAGGTAGATAACGCAAACGCTACACGCACTGTGGCGATGGAACAGTTTAATGTTGATCAGGTAAATTCCATCGCGACCTTCAACTCGAGTATGCAAGACGCACGAGACCGTTTTGACTCTACGATGCAGGTGCAGATAGACCAGTCCAATGCGAATTGGAGGCGTCAAATTGCAACTATCGATACAGCGGCTCAAAATGAAGCGAACCGTCAGAATGCGATGAATCTACTACAGGTAAGCCAGAGTGCCCTGTCTGCTCTGTGGCAACGCTACCGTGATGAGTCTTCGTGGGTTATGCAATCGTCTGAGAACTCACTTCAACGTGCACATCAGCTTGCCCTCCTCGAGTTTGAAAAGAACGCGAACGTCGAGATGTTTGGTTTAGAGAGTAACTATGCGTCAATGGCCTCCCTTGGTAACGCGGCACTCGCAGGTATCTTGGGTATGGTAGGCGGAGGGGGTTCCGGATCAAACATTTACGACGGTTCTACGAACTTTACAGATGAGGAACAGTAATGAGCTGGTGGGATAGTTTTACAAACAGTGCGATTGGCGGGGCTATTGTAGAGACCGCAACTGATGTGTACGAAGGGGTGTCAAGTTTCTTGACTACAGCCGACAACTACATCGATAGGTTTTCTAGCTCGGGCCTTGGCAAAGTGGCTACTGCGGGCTATAATTACTTTATGGACCAGCGCAAGAGCATCAACCGCCAGCAGGTCAAGGGTCAAAGAGTATCCGCACCTCGTGGGGGTTCCCAAGGGCAAGCTCTCTCCGCCGCACAGAAAGCCGATTTAGGTATCACACCGCGTGTTGCGGCCGCCGCACAAGCCGCTCAAAGAGCACGTAGCGGTAGCGCAATTTCAGCTAGTATTCAACAGCTTGCATACAAACGCTCTCGGGCACCACTCATCAACATAGGCGACACTGGTATTAGTGTTAAGCCTCGGGCGAAATAAGATGTTACCAAAATTCTCTAGCAAACCGCAGATTAACCGCAACTCTAGCTTTAATCAGCCACCTCCCGGCCATTCTTTAACGGATACCCCCGGAAAGTGGGCGTGGGAGCGTCCTACACAGTTCACTGCACCGAGTGAGGCGATGGACGCTCTTCTTGACAGCCTTCAAGATCCTGACGTAGAGGAAAGTCTTATTCAACTTATGGCTTCCGGTGTTTCTATCGAGGAGATCACCAACACGATGACTAAGCTGGGTTTTGTCGAAGGAAAGTTCACGGCCGATGTCGCAGAAATTCTCAAGCCTAATCTTGGCGTCTACTTGATGGGCTTGGCTGTTGAAGCTGGTGTGGATAACGTCACGAAGGTTGTTTCGACAATGGATGGCATTCCCCGTACCAACTACGGCATGGACGACATGCAGTTGCTCAAAATTATGAAAGACCGCAACCCCGACATGCACCGCCAGATTACCAACGAGATGCCTCGTCGTGAACAAGCACAGGCGATGCGTCAACAACAGCTAGCACAAGAAAGCTTCCTCGGTATGCCAGAGCCACGTGAAAACTCGCGTATGGACATGGCGGAAGACATGATGGAAGGCCCAGAAGAGAACGTGGAGATGAAAAGCTAATGGCATTTGGTATCTTAACAGCAGGTTTCTTGAAAGGGGCGGCGGATGGCGTAACTGAAGCTGTTGGTGCGGCACAGGAAGCGGAAAGAAGACGGCAAGAACTTGCGGAAGAGCGTCGGTACCAGACAGGCGTACGAGAAGATCAACAGAGATTTCAAGCGGGTGAGAGTGAGTTAACTCGTCAGTTTCAAAGAGAAGAAGCTCTAGCCGCCTCCGCTGAATTAGAAGTACGCGAGCAAACGCAAAGAAAACAGCGGATGGACGAGATCAGGTTACAAAGTCGACTAGCCACTGAAGAGCAGGTTCTCCGCGATCTCGAAAACGAAATGTACTTAAAAGACCTTCAGGCTAAGATTGAGTCTGGGGATTACCAGTCTGATAAACCCCTTGTATACGATCCTTCTCGCGCAAATCTGTATATGCCAAAGACTACTAAAGGCACTACTACAGTGATGAACCCGATGTATACCAAGAAGGATGCTGACGGTAAGTCTGTTATCATATCCCTTCCTGAAATTGACTATGAAGGTCCTGACTCAAAAGAAGTACTCGATACTCTATGGGGAGACTTTACGCAACGTGTCGGCCCAGACATGCCTAAGCTTATCGAGGATCACCGCAGTAAACAAAATACTGAAGCCTTAGAAAACGTGATGGCGCATCTCTCGCGGTTTGGCCGTAGTAAAATCACTGCGGCACTCCAGATGCCGACGACAAACGACAAGAATGCGGGGGAGATACTGTACCGTAACCCTATCACGTATTTCGGTATCGATCAGATTCTGCCTAATAAGCAAGACCAAAAGTATTTCTACGAAACTTTCTTTGCTAAGGTCGTTCCAGAAATTGGTGGAGAAGTAAAGCAAGCTCTCGGCATTCACCCTGAGGTAGACATCGGTATAGCGCAGGACGGAGAGGGACGCCCTGTTATTGACTTACCACGAAATGTGGAAGCTTTGACATGGGCTACAGATGGCTCTGGTAGGGTTAAGCCCATCTTCGCTGACCTCCTTCCAAAAGTCGCTCAGTATTCTAAAATTCCTGTGGAAGCAGTCCTCCGCACGTTTTACGTGCCCGGTACATCTGACCAGCAGAAAGCACAGATGATGCAGGAATTACTGAAAGTACGGGACAATCTTACTGGTACTTACATTGATCGGCCAAGTGGTCGCATGACATTTCGTGCGGGTTTTGGCGAAACGTTAGATCCTATTTTTCAAGGAACTTACGTTTCCGAAGACGGTAAGAGTATTGCACAGAGTATTGAGCGGGGCGTTGACCTAGCAACTCTTTTACTCCCACCTCCCAATTTGCAGGCGACAGGTCTAATTTCTGTACAAACAACCCCTCGTCCAGACTACGAGAATAAGTACTATCTCGGGAAGTACGGGGTAGACCGTAAAGCGTCAGCTCAAAAATCAGGCTTTGCACAGGACACACTTCGGATAATCGCGGACATCCGCAGAGCACAGGCAGACGGGGGTTTAATCGGCGGGTCTGGGCTTCTCGTGACGGGCATTACAGGTGTTGAAGGTGTCGTCAAAGGTCTCGGAGATATCCTTACACGTATGCAAAACAGCGGAGTTCAGATGGGCCCCGGAGCGGAAGCAAAGATTAAGGAATTAAAAGCCGCAGAAAGCACAATTATTGACCCGACACAGGCCACAGCTCAAGGTGTGACTAACTATCTCATCGAGGCACTCGCGTTTGCTATCGCGGGCTCACTCCAAGGGGGTGCGAAGGGTAACAACATCTCTAACCAAGATATTCAAAACGTAAAATCGGGCCTAAACTTAGGTAGGCTTTTCTCTAGTGAGGCTGTTGCTGACGGTACTCTGAATTATCTCGAGAAGAAAATGTACGCAACTTACACTATTAACCGTAAGTTTTCTGAAGCACAGACAGAGCAAGACTTCCGCTCAGTATACATCTACAACAGCCGCATGAATCATAGTTACGATAAAGACCTACACGGAACAGGCTACGACTTCTTTGCGAACGATCTAGATAATCCCGCAACTCAAGCTCGTCGTGCTGAGGCAGACGCCGCAGGTGAAAGCGATGAAACAACAATACGTGTGGATGGACAAGATACCGTTGTTAACGAAGTGCCCGCTCTGAAAGGGCTACTACTTTCTCCCTCTAATTCTATTTAATGCAGGACAGCAGTAACATGGTCGATGAATTCTCTGACATCCCTCGTGGTATAACTGGCGAAGATGAGCTTGAAGAGTCCCCTTCTTTAGACACCACAAAGATGACCGACAAAGAGAAAGAAGCTCTGGCTGAATCTCGTGTTCTAAGTTTGATCGACGTCAAAATGCCGGGGCAAGGTTCGGATATTGCTCCCCCGTTTCCCTACGACACATCTCCCGAAGCGGAGCAACGCCGAAAAGAATCTTTTGAGACTCCGCCACCACGTGACCGTGCGGAAGAAGTACGGATGGCCGTCGAAAAGTCCGGGGGCCGGATGCTTGGGGAAAAAGGAGAAGATACCCGTCGTTACGCCAAAGAGATGACCACGGGTCAAACTCTCGAGATTCGTCGTGCTCCGGGGTTTATGGATGAAAACGGGGAGTACTACTCGTTTGAAGGGGAAATTTTCGGCTACGCAAAAGACGCCGAGGGTAACGATGTTAAGAGTAGGCCGAATAAAGGTGGAGACGTCGATTTAGCGGCTCGCTACCGCATTATGGACGCAAACAATGCAGTTTCATATGTGATGACGAACTCAGACGGCTCACTCGCTTTGTCTAACGGTAATCCTACGACAAAGAAACTACTACGTACTCAGAGGATGGAACAGACGCTCGCCCCGACAGACATGTCTCCAGCATACGAAGGTGCTGAGTTTTTCCGTCAGGCTATTCTGAGTGGAAAAGGCCCGCGTAACTTAAAAGAACTTGACGAACGTCTCAAAAAACTCGGCGTTAATCAGACTGGCCGTGCGTACATGGTAGAGGCCGTAAAGAACGGTGCGTTGGATACTGAGCGTGGAGCACAAGGGGTTACTAATTTCCTCGGTTTTGTAGCAGAAGTCCCAGACTTTGCTAGGGTGCTAGTGACAAAGGGACTTACGCTTCAACTGGACGCAGTAGACTACCTTTTTGGCGACGGGGAGCGCACAGGAGACGACGTACAGACAGTCATCGAGGGAGTGTCGTCGTTCTTTGACTACAACGTCCCCAACATGCAACAGGTTTTAGCAAAACAGCACGGCCTTGACGTTCGTGTCGCACAACAGTTACTCCAACCACAGGGGATGAATGAGCGAGTAGACAAGCTCGGGCCTGAGTACGGCGGATTTTACACTGCTATCGCCGCTTACACAGCGGGCAGATCTCTCAAGTCTTTCGCGGACATGGAATCTAAAATCATAGCAAAGTATGGGGGCGACGACATCGGGCAAGCTCTTACAAATGCCAAGAAACAAGGCGATGACTACCACAAGATTAAAATGACGTACATTGAAGAGCTCGTAAAGGACCGTCGTTTTAAGTTCCGTGGAATGCATGAAAGACGTATCGATACAGGTCTCGGTATGCGAATGGCTAACCCAAAAGAGCGAGAAGCAATTGGGATGGTTAAAGAAGAGGTCAGTGCGATTGGTCGTCAAATCGACGGTCTAGTAGATGAAATAAAGCTCTATGAAAAGGCGAATAATCAAGCGGCAATTCTACGCACAAATGCAAAGATTGACAGCCTTATGAATCGCAGACGTGTTCTTGTCGAAGAGACACTAACCCCGAAAACATTTAAAGACATGCGGCTTGACTTTGGTATCCAGACGGGTGTCGTGGCAGGCGGTACAGAAGCGTACACCCAGTTCTTTGGCAATGACCCCTCAGCAACTCCCTTTGTAGAGATGGGTCTGTCTTTATCTATTAGCCTAAGCTTAATTGGGCAGGGCCTGTATAACGCAGGACTTACAGGATGGAATAGAACAAAATACGGGTACTCTAATTCTCAAAAGTGGGCAAGTGACAATCCCGGATTTAAGGATGCGTCTCCATCTGAAAAACTCGTGATGATCAATAACTCGAAGACTCTAGACAAGCTTGAGAAGAAAACTCTTAGGGATATCGCAAACTCTCCCCCAGAATTCCAGCGTATGTTTTTTGCAGGAGCGCAAGAAAGTGCGGCGATTCGTTCCCAGCTCATTAAACTATCCCAGATTTCTGGGGTTAAGATTGACGAAGATTTGTTTATTAACAATCTAGGGGACGTCGGTGCGATGGGTGGTTTAATAACCCTAGCACGTAACCTCGATGAGAAGATTACGGTAACAGGGTTTCAGAGCGCAATGCCGTTGCTCTTACAGAAAGAACAGGCAGTTAACAACCAGCGTCTGATCCTAACGCAAATGGCACAGTCCATGCAACAACTTACCCGAGCCCTTACTGTAACTAAAGATTCTGCAACAAATCACGAGGTTGCTTTTCAACTACACAACTTCCTCGGCCGTTATATCGCATCAGCAGAAGTGCAATTAAGCCAAGCAGAAACCAGCCTCGCTAGGCTGATGGCTGTAACACCAAAAGAGATCGAAGCAATTCATTATGGGGGTGCGGACGCACTTACCGGTGGATTAGACTCCACCAACTCTCTTTCGCAGATTTTTGACTACGAGTCACGCGCTCTTAAACTCGGTATCGACATGCCAGCCATTGGCGAAGATGCGATGACTCCTTCTCAGCGTCTAGTTAAAAGGGCCCAAGAACTCGACAACCTCGCCGTAGTGCGCTCAAATATGATAGAACAAGCGGGCACATCTATCACACCAGAGGCGGCGGCTACAGGGGAAGCTAGTGTACACGCCGCTCATAATGCTGTGCACATCAGCGACTACATGTTTAACAAGGCTAACCAGATTTACAATGACTTCGAGGTTTCCGCAGAAGGATCTTTTGCAGACATTTCCAAGTGGGGGTACGATATTCTCGATAACCCTACACTATTTAAGGATGTTATTCCGGACACACGGGGACGCCGTACTCTAGCTATTAAAGAGGGTAAGCTAACGGGAGTATCCAAGACTCCTTTCAATGCTCTTCTTCTCGACGCAAGTGAGCGTTCCGTATTACGTATGCAAAACTTGATGGATGAGCAATCTCCGGGAGCGTACAACGAGCTACTAACTGCTCTCCGTGCTAAAGAAGGCATCGATGAAGACACAACTCTCACTGCTCTCGATGAGTTCCAGATTCTTTACCGTTTCTCTGAGTCCCCCGAAGGTAAGGCGGCACTACCCGGCGGTATGCCTCTGTTAATTACTGCATCGGAGTGGAAAGACGTACGGCATCACGTGTCTAACTTAATCGGACAAAATCCGGGTCAACAGTACTTTAAGGACCTCAAGTCGGCGTGGGATACTGTTGGTGATCCTGCAAGTGACACAGCGTTTCGCACAGGATGGATGCGTCTCGGGGAAGAGCCTACGGTTGTGGGAACACAGGTATTTGAGAAGTTCCGCAAAGCACAGAGTTTCTGGGAAGAAAACATCGTAGAGCGTTACAACAGCACAAAATCCATCAACAAGTTTACCAACATGCTTACTGAACAGCGGGTAAAGGCTATGACTGCGGAAGGTGCAGACCGCACCACAGTCCTCGCACAATTTAATAAGTACGACACAAAAGACCAGCCAATTTTCTTATTGGATAAAGTTCTTGCGGATGGAATTAACCTTATTAAGCAACGTGCGTCTGGATCAAACCAGCCACTAATAGGTTCAGAACTCACAAAGTTACTCGAAGAACCTCTCGCAAAATTATCAGGTGGTTTCCGTGACCAAAACGGAACATGGCGTATCATTGTGAAGGACGACATGGACCCTAACTCCAAGCTAGGAACATACGGTCGTGAAATGCAACGTGCTGTGCGTTTGTGGCTACAGGGATCTATCCTCAACACCAAGCAACACGCAGACATTCTTGCGGAAGACGCGAAGGGATTGCTTAAGTCTGGGGACCTTACCGACAAGAAGACAATCTACACTCTTCTCGACAGTCTCGAAAACATTAAGGTGTACCAACGAAACGCCGATGGATCTATTGTACCTTTCCGCAGTATCCCGTCACAGGGCCAAACCAATAAGTTTGTGCACAGTACTGAGGTGCGTCAGATTGAAGAAACCAAGAATCTTGAGGGTCTGAGTAAAGAAGCTAAACAGAAGTTAGACGCATTTACCGCTGAGTTTAAAGACTACAAACAGAGTGTAGCGGACAATGCGGCTGTCGAAATCAAGGCGGCACGTAGTGAGCTACAACGTGACAGAAACACAGCGCGTGACTTAGGCATCGATGTTGACAGGGACCTCGGTAATTACGATAACGTCGGCGAGATGGTCTACAAGAATGTGGCTACCGGCGGTATGCTGGGTATGGAGGGTCTCACAGAAAGTGGTTTACCGCGCCTGAAAGAGCGTATCAAAGCTTCCATCACAAAAAACAACACAGGCATCCTCGAGAAAGAAGTTATAGAGCTGACGGATCACTTTATTGCTCGCTATACCCTCGCCCACATTGTACGGGAGAGCACGGAAGCAACGGGAGCAAGTATCAATGTTTACTCTGAGAAGTTTGGTCAGAATATGCTCGCGCCAGAAATCGGCATTAACCACGTGGTGATGGCGGATAAGCTCGGATTGGATGATCCTGTAAAAGCGTCGCAAATTAAAGCCATAATTAACTTCGATGGCGTAGACCGCTACGGTGTACTAGAGGCAGTAACTAAGGTCGGTGCTCGTATCGCAACACAGAGTATGCCGGGAATTTCGGGACGTATCCCTACACTTTCTCTCGATAGCTTACTTTCTCGTGGTTACAACATTAACCGTAACGTAGTTAGCCCGCAGTACACCGCCCTAGAATTGATCCTACGTCAGAGTCGTGAGTCTGGTGCCCGTGCTCTACAGGCAATGCTCAACAACCCTGCCCTTGCGCGTCGTATCCTTGACAAGCTAGAGACAGGTGCGTTTGAAATACCAGAACAAACAACGCCAGACTTCATCAGGATGATGACGATAGAAATTCTTAAGCAAGAGGCAGAGAATGAGTACCGCCGTAGCTTATACGGAGATACAGTACTTAGGGGGTCACCGGGTCCAGCAGAACCGGTTGATGAATTTACTTCGGTGGTAAGCCGGGATATTTCAGAACCGCCACCACCTCCTCCGACTCCTCTTGAGGATGAAGACGATAATCGCATAAAACCAACAGGAATTAGAACAATTGACCAGCTACGTTCGCTGGGATTCCAACTCTGAGG
>Ga0222719_10006053_pt1 | contig 10333 bp, 7 predicted proteins | sample C33_34DmetaG_FD_165039 | JGI IMG/M metagenome (GOLD analysis project Ga0222719, IMG submission 165039) | Estuarine water microbial communities from San Francisco Bay, California, United States - C33_34D | ecosystem: Environmental > Aquatic > Marine > Unclassified | place: USA: California...
GGATTTTTATAAAAATCTCCTAGAATTTCTTTTAAAATATTTTGTGCTTCATCTAAAGTAAGTCCATCAATTTTAATTTTTCCAATAAAAGGTAAATCAATCATTCCGTCAGGATCGAGCTCATAAGAATTATCTATATCATCTGTATCAGTTAAATTTATTGAAATTATATCTGCTGGTCCTAAAATATATTCATATCTGTAATTATAAATATTATTGAATTTATTAGTGCTAAATTTTAATTCCTCTGGTTTATTTTCATTTAAAATATTAAATTCATTTTCTGATAAAGAGTTAATTTGAATTATTTCTATACCAACATCATTAATTGAGTATTCGCTATTTAGTGAAACTTTATTTTTTCTTTTAGAAGGTCCTTCATTAATTCCAGGAAGTATTGCACAAGCATTAACAAAAATACATATAGTGAGAAAAATAAAATTTTTATTAAAAAAACTCATATATCTATAAATATATATTTCATTTTAATAATCAATTTGATTAATTTGTTAGAAATGACTCATTTATGATGATTTTCAATACGATAAATTTAATGAATTTTTGATATGTTAATATTATAAAATTAATTATTAAAATTTATAAAAATGTTAAATAAAATTACAGAACTTACAAATTTTTTTGATCTTGGTGACTTAAAATACTATTATTTAATAGCAAAGAAAAATATCAAAAATTTATTATTAGTTTCAACTTTAATAGCACTAGCTGTTTATTTTGTTTCACTTAATATTGAAAAAAAATATTTAAGTAAAGCTACACTTGTTATTGCGCCTGACGAAAACAAAATAGTAAATATTGAAGAAGTATATTCTCGTGAGAGTATGCAGAACAGAGTAAATAATCAAATTGCAATTTTAAAAAGTGAGGAAGTTATAGATTATATTGTCGAAGATGAAAAAAATGAGCTTGAGTTCAAAAATTTGTATTCATCAATAGAGAATAATTTTTTTAAGAGAGTTTTTTCAAAAAAATTGGAAATTAATAAAGATTATATAAAAAGAATTTTGAGGTCAAATTTTAAAGTTAAAAATTTGCCTAGGAGTGATGTTTTAGAGCTCTCGTTCATATCCAATGACCCAAAGATTTCACAGCTGGCTTTAAAAAATATTATCGACTCTTATCAAAGATATGAAATCGATAGCAAAATTCAAATTACAAATTATGCAAATACCAAGATAACTGAAAGATTGAAAGATTTAACATTACAAATGGATGAAGCTGATGCAAAACTTGCTAAATATAAAAGAGAAAATGATTTAGTTGATACTGGTAATGTTAAAGAATTAAAGATTAAAGAAATTCAATCAATATCAACAAGAATACTTGATGCAAAAGAAAAATATCAAGAACAACAAAATGACCTTCTTTCAATTAAAGTAGCCGATGGAGATATCGATGCTTTGTTAGCTATCGAAGATTTAAATAACAGAGAAGAAATATCAAATATTAAAAACAATTTATCTGCAAACGAAAGCAACATTCAGTCATTGTTATTAATCTATACCGAAAAACATCCAAAAGTCACTCAAGCATATGAACAAAATTCAAGTTTAGAAAATCAACTAAAAAAAATTTTAGATGAGACAATTCAAAAAAAAGCATTTGAGCTTAGCAATTTAAAAACTTTTATTAATTTATCTAATGATGAGCTTGATAAAGCTAAAAATGAACTAAGATTTATTGAAGAAAAAGAAGCGGGCATGATGAAATATGTAAGAGAGGTAGAGAGTAGTAGAAAATTGTATGAAACTTTTTTACAACGTGTGAAAGAAACTAATGAAGCTCAAAATTTGCAAGTTTCTAAAATTAAAATTATAGAAACACCAACTTTATCAGATGAACCTTTTTCACCAAATCCAAAGAAAAATTTTATTATAGCTATAATTATCACTTTCTTTGGATTTTATATATTAATATTTTATAGAGAAATGAATACCTCAACTATTTCCTCTCCAGAAACAATTGAAAATTACGGATTAACACATATAGGTATTTTGCCAAAAGTAGAAAATTTAAAAAAAGGATTTCATATTCTTCAAATGTTTTTAGAAGATCCTGGATCAAGTTTTTCAGAATCAATTAGAAGTGCAAGAACTACAGTAGAGTCAAAATTTAAGAAAAATTCAAGTTTTTTAATTACCTCAAGTAATCCTGGGGAAGGAAAAACTACTTTTGCTTTTAATTTAGCTTTGTCGTTAGAAAAAACTCAGAAAGTCCTTTTTATAGAGGCTGATATAAGAAGACCATCTGTATTAAATAGTTTTTATAAATTTGATAGAAAAATTCTAGGTCTTGGAGAAATAATTTCAGGCAATGCAGATTTAAATTCATCCATTTTTAAAGTTCCTGGTACAAATTTAGATATAATTACATCTGGGGAAAAAAGATTTGATTTGTCTGACATTGTTAACAAAGAACAGATAAAAAAATTTTTTGATTTATTAAAAATGCAATATGATTATTTGATTATAGACAGTCCTCCAGTACAGCCAGTTTCCGACACATTAATTCTGTCTCAAAGTACAGATTATAATCTATTTGTTATAAGATCAGAATTTTCAAAAAATGCTACTTTTTTATCATCTATGAAAAAAATGCAAAATGTGAATGTGAATATTGATGGTGTAATTTTGAATGATTTGGATACCTCTAAGGATAGCTATTATAGTTATTATTATAATTATTCTCCTAATTATTATTCCAAAACATAAAATTATGTTTAGGCTTGAAAAAGTTTTTCAGAATGATGATCAATTTTTAGTTTATTTTGATATTTTTTTTAAAAGTTTAGTAGTTTTTTTAATAATATATTTATTTAGTATTTTAGAAAGTAATTCAATTTATGATCTTAAAAAAACTGAAATTTACTACAAATCAAAATATTATTACTTATCAATTTATTTACCTATATTATTTTATCTTTTAAATTTTATAGCTTTAAAAAACAAAAAAAAATTTGAAAAAAATTTAAAAAAAGTTTTTAAAGATGTTCTTATCTTATTTGTAAGTATTTTTTTAATTTTATTTTTTTTAATTTTAAATAAAATTTTTATAGTCGAAAGTAATAAATTTTTTTTATTAATTATTTTGATTATTTTTTCTTTATTAATTTGTAATATTTTTTTGTTTAAGATTTATGACCTGCTGATTAAATCTAATATAATTCAACGAAATATTTTGTTAGTTGGAAACAAAATTAATGTCATTAAAATTTTGAATGAAACAAAAAATCCAATTAATGTCTATAAATGCTGTTTTATAATTGACTCAGATCAAATTAATTTAATTCGTCATGAAATTAAAATACCTATTTTTTCATTAAAAGATGATATCAGATCTATTTTAGAGTATCATCATTTAGGTCAAATTTGGTATTTAAATGATGCAGAAAATATAGATCAAGCTATACTCAATCACTTTATTAATTTTCCAGTTGATCTATTAATTATTAATATCAATGAAACTCGAAAACCTAAAAGAAAATTATCATTAATTAATGGTAAATATGATTTTACACATTATGAAATCTCTCGATTTTATGGGTTAAATTTATTAATTAAGATTATTTTAGATAAAGTATTTGCCATATTTTTTTTAATACTTTCCTTACCAATTCTAATAATTTGCTCTATTTTAATTTATCTAGAAGACGGATTTCCAATCATTTTTTTTCAAGATAGGACAGGGTGGGATGGTAGAAGATTTAAAATTTTTAAATTAAGAACCTTATATAACAATAAATATGATCCAATTTCTCAAATATTAAAAAATGATGATAGAAAATTAAAAATTGGCAAGTTTATCAGAAAGTTTAGCATTGATGAAATGCCACAGCTTCTCAACATTATTTTAGGAGACATGTCATTAGTAGGACCAAGACCACATCCAGTGTCTCTAGATTTAAAATATGCCTCAAATTATAAAAATTTTTTAAATAGATATAAAGCTAATCCTGGATTAACAGGCTGGTCTCAAATTCATGGATTTAGAGGAGCCACAATAGATCCAGAAATGATGAAAAAAAGAATGGAATTTGATTTATGGTATTTAAAAAATTGGTCTAATATCTTAGATTTATATATAATAATTAGATCATTTTATGCTATTTTTAAATATAAAGGTGATTGATTTAATATAATCAAAGTTTAATTCATTAAATATTTTTAAAAATTTTTGCTATTTCATTATCATTAAGTTTGTTTAGATTTTGATTGCTTGAAATACTTAACAATATCCAAAAACTCACACTAAAAAAATTAAATATGTAAACATTTTCTATACTCATGAACATGAAATATAATGCAACCACAAAACCTAATTTATAAGTGTAATTGTTATTAAATAATTTAGTAGTAATATTAGCCATTTTTAAAATCAAAATTATTATAAGAGCCATCAAAAAAATTCCACCTTTTAATAAAATATTAAGAATGCCAACTTCAGATCCTGATCGGTAAATGTTATCACCCGAAGTTTTACCTAATAAATTTGTCCAAACATCCATGTAATAGCTATAATAATTTCCAAAACCACCATCACCAAAAAATAAATTTCCAGTATTTTTAAAATGATTTATTACATCAATATATATAAATGTTCTTGTATCAAGCGTAAACTTAGGATCTATAAATTCAAAATAATTTAAAAAAGTTTGAAAGCTAATATTATCATTATTAAAAAAAATAATTAATAATAATATTGGACTTAATATCATGAAGTATAATAAAAATTTATTAAATTTTCTAAATTTAAATTTTAAGATAAATAATAAAATTAAGATTAAAAATGTTTTAGCTATACCAGACCTGTAATCCTCAATAAAAAAAATATAAGTGCTAATAATTAAACCTGCATTAATCCAAATCTTTCTTTTTAAAGAACTATATTCATAACCTATGATTAAATAATATATGGGGTAAAAGGCAAAATATATATAGCTTATATTTAAAATGTAGCAAATCGGAATACTAATAATTCCAATTTTAACACTTAATAAACTTAACTTTTCAAACCATTTAATTGAGTCTTTATAAAACGACCATAAGTAGAATATTGGTAACAAAAATATAGAATCAAAAGTTACTCCACCAAATTTAGATAACCAATAATTTTGCACTATATTATCATAATTATCAGCAGGAGGTCTGATGTATTGTATTAAACAATAAATTAATAATAACAAATATATATTATTTTTTATAAAAAAGTTTTTAAAATGAAATTTATGTACTAAAAAAAATATAGAAAAAAAAATGTGTAAGCCCAATAATATCTCAATTATTCTATTTATGTCTTTATTAATAAAGGTGGTATAAAAATAGATTAAATTAGAAATAATAATTATTAAAAAAGAATAATAAAAATTTTTATAGTTATTCTCAAAATTTGACATTATATTTATTGAATTTGTATATAAGATATAATTGATAAATAGATATAATTGATCCTGAAATTTTAGAAATAATTATTCCAGTTATTGAATAATAGTAAGCAAGAATTATTATCAGTGGAACAGAAAATATTAAATTGATAAAAGCAATTTTTGCTTGAGACATTGTATCCTTGAATGAAATAAAATAATAATAAATTGGAATTGTATGAAGTGTTAAAAAATTTACAATTAAAAATAATTGATGATATTCAAAAATTTTTGAATCATATTTTTTTCCAAGCCACAATTGAAAAAATGTTTCAGCTGTAAAAAAAACGAATATTAATATAAAAAAACCAATAATCAGAATATTTTTTATAGAGCTTAAAAAAATTTTGTATAAATCTTCTTTTTTTTTAATTCTAGACATTTTAGGAAATATGAAAAAAAAGAATGAGCTAAAAAAAGAATGTATGAATGAATAGATTAAAAACGCAATATTGTATAATCCTAAAGTTTTTAACCCCAAAAAGGAGCTTATAATTAACTTATCTAAATTTAAATTAATTACACTTATAATATTATTTATGATTAATCCTTTTGAATAATAAAATATTTTTTTTACTAATACAAAGCTATAGAACTTTTTGATATTTTTTGAAAAGTGAAAATTATATTTTTTTTTTAATAAAGATAACTGTGCTAATGATGAAAGAATAAGTATTATACAAGATATTAGGACTAAAATTGTTATGTCTTTATAGTAAATTATAGATAAAGCTTGAAAAACAAACAGTATTGTTTTGGAAAAAAGTCTTATAATTGAGCTAGTGGTGTAATCTTCGTAAGATATATATACATTTATTAGTATTTCCTCAAAACTTTTAAGTAATATGAAAAATACTGATAAAATAAAAAAAAACTCAATATCTTTTAAAAAACTAAAATAGAAATAATTTTCAATATTCAAAAAAATTTTCATCAAAAATAATAAAAATATTAAGCATGATGAATAAGAAAAGAATATTATAAGAATATTTATAAAAAATTTCTCTTTATAGATTTTCTGATTGCTGCCAGATAAAAATTTAACTACAGCGTTATTAACTCCTGCAGATCCCAATTTTGCAAAATTTGCAATTGAAAATATTAAAACCCACAAACCGTAAACTTCAATCGTAAGATATTTAATAAATAAAGGTGTAAATATTAAGAGTAAAAGAGGATCATAAAAGTTTGAAATTGAAATGAGTACACCTCCTTTAAAATCTTTTTTTGTCAAATTTATCAAAAAACTAACCCAAACATTTGTTATAAAGATTTATATATTTGTTAATAATTATATCGTTATTTAATTTGTAAATCCCGTATTTAAAAACATCATTAGTTTTCTTGGTTATTAATCTTTTATTTATACTCAATTTTATAATTTTATTAGAAATTTTTTCTTCATTTAAATTACTGCAATAAAAACCAAATTTGCCTTTGTGTATTGTTTCAAATAATCCTTCACAATTTTTATTTATCAATACCGGAACTTTACTACTAAATGCATCTAAGCATGAGTATGAGTGTGTTTCTTCAAGACTAAAATTTAATAATAAGTCTGCTTTACTTATCAAAAATTGTTTAAATTTTTTATGTGAAATTGGACCCTTAAAATAGATTTTTTTATTAAGTTTATTTTGTTTGGCAAAATTATGAGCTATACCATTTTTTTCAAATCCTTTTCCAAACATAAATAATTTTGAATAAGGAGCTTTTTTTAACAAATTATTAAAAATTTTCATACAAAGGTGTGGATTTTTGAATTTTGTAAACCCATGCATTATCGTGACTATATTCAATCTGTAATTACTTTTTTTTTTAATAATCTTAGAAAAATTTGATGAATTATTTATTATAATTATTTTTTTATTAGTTAATTTGTTTGCTTTTAATTTTTTTTTAATAGAATTACTGACAACACAATTAAATTTACTGTTTTTAAGAATAGTTTTAAGTGGTGAAAATCTAAAAAAAAGTTTTAAAAGCGTTAAAGGATTATTGTAATATTTAAATAAACTTTTTGCATGATCATGACCAGTTATTATGTAGGGGATGTTAGATAATTTAGCTGACAACGAATGTTCATCCCAAAAATGAGTATGTATTAAATTAATTTTTTCTTTTAAAAGAATTTTTTTAACTCTTAATAATTCAAATATATTGTAATAAAATAAATATGAAATTACTTTTTCAAAAAAGTTTTTATTTTTAGGTATTATATATATTTTTAAATTTTTTCCTTTGAACAAGAAAGTTTTTTTTGTTTTATTACTTATTGATATAATTGTTAGATTGATTTTTTTTTTAATTAAGCCTTGTGCCAACACATTAACAGGATTACCTACACCAAGGTTTACTAATTTTTTATCTATTTTGTTTTTTAAATTTTTTTTAAATTGACTGATATCTATAGGCCCCAATAAAGCGAGATTAAAACTGTTATTTTTCATAGAAAGTAATATAAATGATAGGTATTAAATTAATATAAATATTATTATTTAGAAATGAAGTTTAGAAATAAAATTTTTCTTTGTTCATTTATGTCTCCTGGTTTAGAAAAATATGGAGAAAAGTTTTTAACAATGGCTAGAGAATTAAAAATTTATAATGATATTAAAATTTACACAAGATCTGACTTAAGTTCAAAAATTAAAAAAAAAATAGATCATTATATAAATAAAGGAGATTTAAAAGGATACGGTTATTATTTATGGAAACCATTTATAATAAATAATTTTGCTAAAAAATTGCCATCAAATTCAGTTATACATTATCTGGATTTGGGTTTTGAAATAAACCATAATGGGAAAAAAAGGCTTAATAATTATATTAAATTATGTAAAAAAAAAAAATTTTTAAATTTTAAATATAGACATTCTAATAAAAAAGAATTTGCAAAATATAAACAACAAATTTTATTTGAAAATCAATATACAAAAAGAAAAATTTGGACAAAATTCAAATTAAAGCCATCACATGAATATATGAAAAGTGAGCAAATATTGTCAGGTAATTTTTTTTTTTACAATAATAATAGGTCAAAATGTTTATTAAAATTATGGGAAAAGTTAGCAAATAAGAATAAACTTATTGATAATAGTGTATCTAAATTAAGAGAAATTGATATTTTTATAGAAAATAGACATGATCAAAGTATTTTTTCTTTATTATGTAAAAAATTTAAAACATATCAATTGCCAGCTTGCGAAGTTGAGTTTTGTTACAAAAACGGAAAAAAAACTTGGGAACATTTGAAAAACTATCCATTTTTAGCAAAAAGGAATTTAAAATATCCATTAAAACATAGAATTATTAAGAAAGTTTTTTATATTAAAAAAAAATTATTAAATGCAAACTTTACTAAAATATAAAAAAATAAAGTTTACTAATAATGAGGTATTAAAAATTTTTTCTAAAAAATTCTTTCATAAAGCTAATTGTGAAATAAAAGGTTTTGATTTTTTTAAAAAAAAAAAAATATTTTCTTTAGTTAAAAGAAATGAGATTGTTAAAAATAAAAAAATTACTCTAAATTATGAAAAAATTCCTCTACATAAAATAAATATTTTTTTTAAAATTAATAAAATTTATGCGATTAAAAAAATAGAATATAAAAAAATTAATATAGATTTATATTTTAATTATCTAAAAAATGAAATTAACAGTATTCAAATTAAAAATTTTTTAGAAGATATTAAAAAGAAATTAAAACAAACATATAATATTAAGAAAATTTATGTTTCACCTGCACATGGAGATTTTGCTCATTATAATGTATTATTTAATGGGAATAAATTTTATGTAATTGATTTTGAATTTTTCAATAAAAATGCAGTATTTGGCTATGATTTATTTAATTGGTACTATTCAACATTTATAAATAAATGTGTTAAATTTCGATTATTTTATTTATCAAATATCTTATCAAAACTTTTTTTTAAATTATTAAAATTTTATAATTTTGGTTATAAAAAAAAATTATTCAAAGAATTTTATAATAAAATTTACTTAGACATTTTTTTTTTAGAAAAAATGATATTTTATCATAAAGAATCAAAGTCAAATAAAATAGAAAAAAAAGATTTATTAAAGAAAATCTATTTTATACAAAAAATTTTATTATCTAGTTATTGAAAATGAAAATTTCAATTATTACCCCTTCTTTCAATCAGGGTCAGTTTATTGAGGCTAATATAAAATCGGTAAAAAACCAAAATTATCAAAATCTTGAACATATTATTTACGACAACGTCTCTCAAGACAATACAAAAAAAATACTTAAAAAATATAAACATTTAAAATTATCAATAAAAAAAGATAAAGGTCAAAGTCATGCTTTAAATAAGATGTTAGAAGTTGTCACTGGTGACATCATTGGTTGGCAAAATGCAGATGATTTTTATTCTAATAATATTTTTCATAACATCGTAAAAATTTTTAATAATAATCCAAATGTCGATGTAATATATGGAAACTTTAATATAGTAGATCATAATGAAAACGTTTTAAAAACAGTTAATAGTTTGAAATTTTATCCTTCATTAGCACCATTTTTATGCTTTATTCCATCTACAACTTTTTTTTGTAGGACAGCTTTTATAAGAAAAAATAAGTTATTTTTTAATGAAAAATTTAATTTTATGATGGATAAAGAATTTTATTGTAGAGTTATTAATAAAACAAAAAAAATTTATAAATTAGATAAAGTAATTTCAAATTTTAGATATCACAAAAAATCAAAAACTGCATTTAAAATCAATAAAATTTCTAAAAAAAATTTTTACTACGAGGGAATTCAAATTATTAATAGTTTCACATTTTTAACTATAAAGAAGAATTTTATTGGAATTATTATCTATAAATTTTTAATAAATTTTTTTACATTAATAAGTT
>Ga0222719_10006054_pt1 | contig 10332 bp, 22 predicted proteins | sample C33_34DmetaG_FD_165039 | JGI IMG/M metagenome (GOLD analysis project Ga0222719, IMG submission 165039) | Estuarine water microbial communities from San Francisco Bay, California, United States - C33_34D | ecosystem: Environmental > Aquatic > Marine > Unclassified | place: USA: California...
TGATACCATTGGTTAACCCATCCCCATTCTAAAGATATTTCTGTAGGCATATCACCTGACTTGTATGATTCATCTACAAGTGTGGATTGTTCATTACCTAATTCATCTGTATAAATAAGTTTACCAATCTTTTTCTTAGAGATCCAATAAGCACGTATAACAACATACTTGTATCCAAATGAAGACACATTAGATGTAAGTCCCAAGAAGTCTTTTAGTCCATCATTGTTCTCTTTCATCTCTGATTCAATAAGCATACGTGTTTGTAACACTAATGGATCATATGTATCATAGATAACTGAGTCTTGACCAGGAACAGCTTCTGGATTACCAAGGTTTGATTCTCTTACATTGATTAGTCCGTAATCTTGTAATGAGCTTCTTAAATGATCAATTTCATCTTTTGTTAAGTCTGGAAATGCCTCAATGATCTGTGACAATTCCATAACTTCCACAGTACCAGCAGCATAGGCTCCTTGAGCTCTACCTGTTGGATCTGATATATATTTTCTATCTGGTGTTGTAAGAAACCATGTGTTCTTTGGGTTTGCCACTTCTATGTTAAACCCAAGTTTTGAGTTGTCTTCATATATATGATAGAACTCTCTTGCAGATATTAGTAAGTCTCTAAATGCATCTTCACTTTTTTCTTTTAAGTTAAAGTCTGCTTTTTGAGCTGTAAGTGTGTGATTTGCCCACTTTTCAGCTACAGATGTATAGCTATCTAACTGATCCTTAACCTGTTCCATTGTAATGGCCTCAATGTCTTCCATAGAAACTTCTTGCCCAGACATAGCTGCTTTAGCCATGACTTGCTGTTTCACTTGGTTAATTACATAAGCTTGTAACGTATCTGTTTTAAACTGTAATTCTTGAGCTTGACTATCATCATCAAATGCTTTCACTCTAAAGCTATCAGGTCTTTTTGATATTTCACCTACTAACTCATTCACTGGTGTAGTGATGATAGAATAGTGTTTTACATATGCAGGAAGCTCTAAGTCTTCTTGAAGCATGTCTGTAAAGCTCTTCACCTCAGGTTCATCAATTAAGAAGTCTTCTCTTCTTAAGATTCCTTTCATCAGGTCATAGTTCTTTACAAACGTATCTCTGTTTTTTATATATTCAGCATATGATTTGTTTGCGAAGTAATCCATAGTATTCTTCACCCAACTGTCATCTTTCTTTTGTTTTTCAGTTTTAAACTGATCTGGAAAGATGTTCAGGTAGGCATACCTGATATTATCTTCTTTGGTATATCTTATAATTGCCATTATGAAAAAAGTTTATTTTTCTTTCTACCAAAGAGTCCTCTTGACTCTGTGAATAGTTTGTTCTTTTTGTTTTTCTTATGCATAGACGTAAGTCTAACATCTTCTTTATCTCCCACTCTACCAAGAATAGGATCAAGTTTCATAGCTAGCGCAATTGCTAACTCAGCTGCAATGATTCGGTCAAAGTTACCTGACTCATTGTATTGTATCATCTCTTCCAATAATACAGGGTCTAATATCTTAGCCATACCTTTGGTTTGAGAAACAGTCTCACCATCTTCGTTAGTTTCAGAATGTATAATCTCTTCTGTATACTTCTTTAGACACCCATGTAGGAAGTCTCTAATCTTTTCTGATGATCTATGTATACCATAGTCACGTCTAACGGTAGTATTTGGTACTATCTCTTTCAACCACGTAGGTTGTCTTTCTAAATATTGTGCATCTCCTTTACTAATCATGTGATCTATAAAAGAAATCTCATCATTTTCACACAATGCTCTTGCATTATAGTATTTGATAAGGTATCGTGCTTGATTCTCCCAGGTTTCTTTCTTATCTGGACGTGCACAGTAGCTTGCTACAAACATATCTTGGTATTTCTCACCAGATATAGCATGCATACGCTTATATATGTATACAGATCCTAATGATGAACTATATGCTGATTTTCCCTGTCTATAGGGGTCAATACCTGCAACATATAGGCCATATGGTGGATTTTCTACAGGAAACTCGTAAATAACTACAGGAGCGTCCTTTAGATCTGTATGTTTTAATGGAAAGTTCATGATTGGCATTTTATCTGTAAATTCATGCTTTACACCATCACCATCATCGTATAATACAACAGGCGTACCTGTTCTTTCACCTTCCACTAGTCTATTCTTCTGACGTTTAGCTGCTTCTATATCAAAGATGTTTGTATCCTCATTTAAGAAGATGTCATCCACCTCTTGTGGGTAATACATCTTTTCTTTTAAGTATGCTAATCTATCACCAGCTTTCTTTAATCTCTCTAGATTATCATTAGTAATCTTATCAGCCTTTTCTTTATTAGATACCATCATGGGTACCTTATGTAAAGGTGAATTCTTTGGTTTATTTAAAAATGCACCAAGCGTAGAATCCTCTTTTGCTTCCATTCTGTAATCATGGCCAATAAATAAACCATGTATACGCTTTTCATCTTTTGCATTATTGTATGTAAGAAAGTTGAAGTTCTCTACATCAAACATTAGACTCTTTGCATCCATAAATTTATTCATGTCCCCACCTGTACCAGTGAGTATAGGACTACATCCCCATCCATATGGTGTTGTAAATCCAGGTATAGCAGCTTGTAACCCACGTAAAAATGATCCTTTACCTATCTCATCAATAATAAGTCTTCTAGGTTTTGTACCTGCAATAGCTTCTTCGTTATTACCATCATCTAAGTTACGAATAAGGATTTGTGAGAAAGGAATACGTTCACCAGCTCTAGTTTTAATACCTAATGTAACTTGATTCTTCCAGTTATCTTCTACTCTTTGCCATCTCCAAGCTTGTGGTAAAAAGTTGAGCCCTTTATCTATCTTATCTGTAATAAGTTTAATATCAGGAGAATTTAGTCCTGCAATAACGTTTTGTGAGTTCTCATCGAATGTAGCACCATGACCAATGTAACTTGCCTCTATAACAGACTTGGCCAAACGTCTAATTCCTAGTATAACTAGTCCTTTTCTTTCTTTTTGTGCTCTATCTATTTCGTTTGTAACCAACCACTCATTATCTCTGAGTAGAGGGTTGGCATATTTTTGATTGATGCGTCCATATTCATCTATGATATCAACTTCTGTATGCCATGCATTTAAGTGCCAGTATAGAAATGGATTTATATATGTACCATCCATCATGCATCCATTCATGCACAATTCTTTATGAAAAGCATAGAAAGCTCTGTACTCCTCAGACTCTGGATCTGGGATACGCTTTTGATTGATGAACCAATCTTTGTAATCTACGCTGTGTAACTTCATTATTTTCTATTCTTGTAGAAGTCTTCTGCCATTGCTCCTAGTTGAACACCACCTCTTGTTTCCACTTTCTTCTTCTCTTCTTTCTCACGTAGTTTATCTACTTGTTCCAAAAGAGCTAGATAGTTTTTCATAGTGTCCTGTACAAACTTACCTTGACTTTCAATAGATGCTACCACCATAGGTATAACACCACCAGCCTTAGTCTCTTTATACTTCACTCTATCTTCTAGTTCGTGAAGAGGGTTGGCATCAACATACTCTTTCCAAGAGTTAAGCTGTTGTTCTGCCCAATCAAGCTCAGCGTTTATGTATGTAGTTTTTTTAGTTGCCATCTTCTTTTTCATTCCAACTACCATCGTCCCAATATATGAAGATGTAGTTGTTGTTATTATTAGTAGGTGTATTCATCATCATCTAGGATGCTATTGAGTCTCATGCCATCTTTTAAGATTTTATCTATCTCAGACTCGTCATGAGGAACATCCATTTGCAATGCGATTTGATACTCTTTGAGTTTCTTATACAGCTCCTTATCATCCATTCCCCATAAGTGTTTGGCTTCTACATCATCCAAAGATGTTGCCAAATGCTTTCCCATATTGTATTTAGGATGAGAGTTCTTTATCTCTCTCAACACTTTAATTATCTTTTCGTAGTATCCAAAACTCATATTAAATCATTTATCTCTTCATCAGATATAGGGTTTATATCTTCTTTTGGTTCTTCTTCAATTTCTGTAAATAAGTATTCTGGATCTGTTTTGTCTTGTTCTGAATCATCATCATCTGACTCACCAACATAATACTCAGGTCTCACTGTCACCTTTATTACATCATTCTTATCTCCAGGGGTGTGTTCACCCTGTAAATCAATGTAATCTGCACCTTCTTCATACAAATGCTGTAGCACATTTATCAAAGATGCTATCGGAATCTTATTGAGCTTTATTGGTGTTTTCATATGCTTTATATTCTAATTCTTCTTTGTCTGTCAATACAGCTTCCCATTTCATTATAGGGCATGAGCATGACAAACATTTAGTCTTTGCAGAGAGTGTACATCCACAACTTACACAATGTGCATCTGGTCGTACAGTGGAGTGATTTTTAGAATGATGTTCACATCCTTCACATATTACTAGGCGTTCTGCACTTACCACAGCTATCTGCTCCTTTAGTTTCTCTGGAGGTAGAATGTTATTTCTCCACCCCTCAAATATCTCCTTTATCTTCATTTAGTTTTGGTTTTAATGACATCAATGTTAAGTTGAGTCTACTTAGTTTACTTTTTACAAAGTTTGCTTGCTTCACTGGCATATTGTCCTCAGCTAACATCCTTTCATATCCAGCTTTAATCTTTTTAAGCTTAGTGACATGCTTTCTAGCTTTCTTCTCATTGAATAGAAACTTACCAAATCCAGAGAGCTCTACACTGTTGTTAGTTTTGAAAGCATCATGTGCACTATCAAATTGATGTGTTATCACTTGATTGATCACCTTCTCTGATATCACCATCTTGGTTGACATCTTTCTTACTATCCACTCCCTGAGTGTCATATCCTTTGGCTTCTTCATTGTGCACTATCTTTACTACTAAGTTTAAATTTTTTTTGAAGTCTACAACGATGATGGGATTGACCCTCACCTTTCCTGACTCCTTGATGAATATACCAAGCTTCTTAAGCTTAGAAACAATGTTGTTGATTGTTGCTGTTGTTGTATTATACCTCTCACAAAACTGTGTTCTTGTATTAGCATAAGATATCGTACCCTTAACAGCTGTAAACGCTACCAACTCAATCTCACGTTTAGTAAGACTAAGATTGTTTATAGCTGATAGTATAGAGTAATACTTCTGAGCTACAGCATACTCATCCTCTAAGCTCTTTTGTAGCTTTTGAATGACCATCTTTCTTTCTTCCATGATTTAGTTGTTCTTATTACACGTATGTACATTACAAATATACAATAAATATTTTAATGTTTTACATACACTATATTTTCAATGCTATATTATGTCTAACATTTCTTTTTTTCCCCTTCAGATTGGTGATAAAGAATACTATATAAACAATATTAAATAACCCACCCACCCGCCAAAGGTATAACATTTTTTTGAAACGTTGCAAATTTTGTGCAAACTTTTTTTTTTAAAACTACTCCCCCCTTCGTGTGTATAAGATATGAGACCCCTCCCCACAAAGACCCCACGCATAAAAAGCAGGATGGGGATAGTCCCCCCTGTTAATCAATGTCTAATTTAAAAACAGAAAAAAATGGCAGATTTAATTAAATTTGAGCAAAGAGCTCAAACCGAGAGAAAAGTATTAGGAACTGTGGCAAACATTGCAGGTACTGGCGCAACTATTAACTTTACGAAAGCTAACTTTGATAATGATAAGAAGCGCTTGCACGTTATTCTTAAAAGACCTGATGATACAAGCTTTGGTATTAACTGTTCGCCTGCAGTTGGTGCTGGTGTGAGAAACAAGACCATTACAATGTCTCAACTTGCAGGCTTTCCAATCATTGAGCATGTTGTTGGAGAAGATTACGCTAATGCAGGTCTTGTAATGCCAATCATTAGCATGCCTGATGGTCAGGGCTTAATTAGTGCAGGTGAAATCACTGAGGTTGCTGAATACGTGCCTGAAACATTTGAGCCATCTGATTTGGTTGCTTTCTAAGCAATCAATTATTAAGGGAGGGAGTTGCTTTCACGTGACACCTCCCTTTTTTATATATAGGGTGGGAAGAAAGAGAAAGGGTGGGCTATTAAAACACAGAAACTAAATACAGTTTACGCATAAACTACCTGGCTGGCGTTGAAAGTTACCAGGAACTGTATTTATTTGTGTGTTTTATGTGTATTGAAGAGTGGGTGTGTATCCATCATCCACTTTTCACCACTTTTTACCACCTCTTATAAAAGCAAGTTTAACAAGAAATATATATAGCATTCACATGCTATTCTTACATACATACATATAATAACTTTCTCTCTATGCTTATAATAAGTTGGGGAGCTCTAAATTGACACAGTTTGCCTTGTGGGATAATGCCTACATACTCAATGGACATCAGGCTAAGGATAACCAACGAGTGTCAATTATTAATAACTAAAAGCTGGAGAGCATTGTACTAAAACATTATGGAATTTATATCACAGACACAATCAGACAATAATGGTAATTATCATATGACATGGAAAGATGAAAATGGTAATACAGTAATTACAGAACATAACTTATTTAATATATAGGTTATGTTCTTTGAAGATGCACAATTTGCTTGGGAGCTCTATAAGATATCTCCTGAGCTAACTTGCACTTGTGATGAGGTTCATACTTGTCAGCAGTGTTATGAAGAGTTAAAAAAAGAGATGAACAATGCAACACAGCAGAAATTATGAAAGTAATACACACACATACAATGAAAGGAACTTTGTTGGTAATAATAGACAACAAGGACACCTATGAAGTATCAAGGTCACATTGGTCATCTCACTTACAAATAAAGGGAGATCCTGACACTAGAACACTATTACCAAAAGAACTGGCAGAACTAAAAAAGCTATATTGGAATAGTGATGCAAGTAAATATTAATCAATTATATAAATAAACGATGAAAAGAAATGACGATACATGCAACACAGCAATCCTTATACTTACACTCTTATGTGTTGTTATGTACTTTATAGGTAAATATACATGATACAACATAATGACTAGAGCAATGAGTCAAGCAATACCACTGACTATTCTGAGATAGTGTCAGCCAGCAATGGATAAGCACTCTAGTTATATGTTGGATGATAAATACGTTTAATTAATAAATACGAAAACCATGAGAGAAATACAATTGACACCAACAGAATTCTACAGATTTAGAAAAATAGCATTTGCATTTGGTATTGCATTTATGTGTAGTATTGCTAACAGCATGTACACAGTAGAAGCTAAAACTGATGCACTAGAACAAATAGGTTATTAATTATGGCTAAAAAAGAACTTTGGGACATAGAGTACAGAGATGTTGTACTCTTTGTCACTGGTTATTATGAACCAGAAGAGAAAGAAATAACTTATGATGCAGATATGGCTGGTTATCCAGGAGCACCTGCAGAGTTTGATATTGAAGCTATCGAATGTTGTGACCAAGACATATCTGAGCTACTAAGTGGTGATCAGACAAGAGAAATAGAAATACAAATACTAAATGAACACTATGGGCACGATTATTAAACAACATAAGATACTTCCAACAGGCTTACATTGTGTAATCAATGATAAAGGGCGTGTAGAAGTGTACACAGAGAAAGAGTATGCTACAATAGAAGCTCTAGCTCCGTGGTGGGAGAAAATAAAACTTAAATATTTTAGAAATGGATAGATATAAGAAGAATCTGAAGGTACAAGATGACAAAGTGTACAGTTATGATACACATGTTGCTACAATTGATAAACCAGCTGGACATTTGATTGTTCATGGATGGTGGTCAGTTACAACATCTAAACACGTTAATTATGTTGCACGAGAGTATGGATTAAGACGAAGATACAATGGCTAGAACTAAGAAATACATCTTTAAAGCAGAATCAGGAGCTATAAAGCTCTCTCTTATAGCAAAGACAGATGTAGAGGCTTACACTAAGCTTGGAACTATTGTACAAGAGGTTTCATACTTCACATCAGTGAGAAAATACAGAATAAAATGATTAAAACACAGAAAACACGTACGCTCATTACAAAAGACAATAACAACAGTGCTAATTGCATTGCACCAAACCTCATCTATGGGTGTTTTGGAGGCTGTGTAGACACTTATTGTTACATGTCTAGGTATAATGGGCGTAGAGTGTTTGTAAACACAAATGTGGATGAGATATTTCAGTCTGTTGTTGAGTGGGAGAAAACTTATAACAAGGTGCCTGATCAACAAGATCCAATTTACACTATGGTAGATATAGCATGTAACACAGACTTAGTACTTATGCAAAAGCATATGCCTGAGTCTTTACATGACTATCTCAAGCGCTATGATGATCATCCACAGCTTAACAGTACAATGGCTACAAAGTATCCAGGACTACTAACGTTAGACGTTAGGCATTTCAACAAATCACCAAGGGTGAGAGTTAGTCTTATGCCACAAACATACTCTAACGTGCTAGAACCAAAGATGCAGAAGATATCATCACGTATAGAAGATATCAATCGTCTGAAGGATTTAGGATGGGAAGTGCACATAAACTATTCTCCTGTTGTCTTTCAAAGAAGATGGATACAGGAGTATGATGACTTGTTTGCACAAGTGAAACGTGTAGCTGGTGTAAACAAATGTGAGGTGATAGTGCTCACCAATCATAGGAATCAGATGGATAAAGCATCACCAGAAGCTCAAGAGCTTATGAAATACAGCTCAGAGATAAAGAATAACAGTGGTGTGATGCGTTATCCAATACGTGATAAGACTAGATTGCTACAACAATGGAAGCAATTATATAACAAGTATTTTGAATTAGAAACAATTAGATATATATTTTAACATTATGGACACAGCTATTAGAAACAAACACATATGGGAAGGTTGGACTGTTGGTGATTTTATAGATGAGTTAGAAGTAACATTTCCTTATCAAACATTTCACACCTTTGAAGACGTAAAAAAGTGGTGTAAATCAGAACAACCTTATTACAAGAAACATATACCAGAAGTGTATCAACATTTTGTACAGAAAGCACAATTTAAACCAACACAATAACCATGAGTAGCACTATATCACAAAAATATATAAAGGATTATATAACTGAAAAATACGGTGAAGTACGACACAACTTAAAGCGTATGGCGAAAGCATGCAGAATTGTAGCTAAATATTATGGTTATACACCTAAACAAATCTTTCATTTCATGATCGAGCAAGAACCTTTAACAGGTACACATAGCTACGGTTTTAACACTAGGTATGGCCGTGAAATACGAGAAGAGTTTGAAGTACAATACCACGAAATGTATAAAGAAATATGAAATGGCAGATATTACAATGTGTAATGGAGAGGGGTGTGAATCAAAAGAAACTTGTTATAGGTTTAAAGCAACACCAAATGAATATAGACAAAGTTATTTTACAAAACCACCTATTATAAATAATGGATGCGAATACTATATAAACCAAAATAAATATGAGAACACAATTTAAACCAATAAATAATAAATAATATCATGGAAAGTTACAGAAGAGTAAAAGGTTATGAGTTTGAGTTTGTAGACCAAGGACCAGATGATAGATTCTATCAGTGTCGTGGTGATGTTTATTATGATGATGAACATGATGAGATTCCTGAACCAGGATTGTGGGAAGCAGCTCTAGAACTAGAACAACAACTAAAAGATGATGGTTATATTGCAGATGCAAATCACTCTGAGAAAGGTTGGGTGGAAGTAAATTTATTATAAATAAAAAAGAAAATGGAAGGAATAAAAGAATTACCAGAAGAGATGGCTAGCAACAGTCAGCCATTTGTATTATGTCCATCTTGTATGAAAGGTGGAATTAAGTTTAACTACTCTACTAATGAAGGATCATGTGACCATTGTGGTACAGGATTCAATAAACGTGGTAGCAGTATAATATTTGTGTGATATGTGGATAGCTTGTGAATTAGTATTCCGTCACTACAATCCTAAGGAGTTAGAAGAGGGAATGTTATTTATGAACGAGCTAAATCCTGGGAATGAAGAGAAGGAACAAGTAGAAGTGTGGGCTCTCAAAGAAGAGGGTATACATAAACAAGTAAGTTATGATATGATGGTGTTTGAATGTGGGTTTCCTGTTCAACCATGGCTTATTACAGATGATGGCAGAATAGCTGCTATACCAGATGAAATAGGTTGGTTTGATCCAGGTAAACGTTCAGAAGAACTAATACCATTCACAATAACTGAAATGAACTTCATCATGCAAGAGTTTGATGGACTACTAGAAATCTTTGTTAACGAAGATGAACTAGAGAGAGGGATTGTAGATCCTGTA
>Ga0222719_10006055_pt1 | contig 10332 bp, 7 predicted proteins | sample C33_34DmetaG_FD_165039 | JGI IMG/M metagenome (GOLD analysis project Ga0222719, IMG submission 165039) | Estuarine water microbial communities from San Francisco Bay, California, United States - C33_34D | ecosystem: Environmental > Aquatic > Marine > Unclassified | place: USA: California...
TTCTTTATCTTGGTTCTCAATAAAAAACATCTCTTTCTGATATTATATCTATTTTTCTTTTTTAATCCCTTACTTTTATCTAAAAAAGACCTTAATTTATCTACTTTCAAACCTATATCAATTAGATCTTCACATGCGTTATGTCCTATTTTACCTGCTATACCTTCTTCAGAATATATTGTCTGAAAAGTTCTTACACCAGGATCTAAAGAAACACAATTATGCTTATGTTCGAATCTAAATCTACCTGAATTCCATGTTTCTTTTTTTCTAGGTATACACATGTAATATCTATTTTTTTCTCTTCTTATAACGAGATTATAATTTGATTTTAAAATATTCTTTTTCCACCATCTTTCTTGTTTCTTTCTTAGTCTAAAAGGATTTTTACTTTTGCTAGAAAAAATTTTAAGTTGAGATGGATTGATGGATCTTTTATCTACAAAAAAATATTGATATGGATTTCTTTTAGACTTAAATTTCATCTCAAATTTATCTATGGTCTTATTTTTTAATTGAGTAAATCCAGTCTTATAATTAGAAGCTAATTGTTTTAATGCTAGCTGTCTTGTATCATAAGGAATATCTTTTAACCATTTTTCTTCTTTATTTTCAGGTAAAAGAAGTTCCTTATTTGATTTCATTACGGCATTTCTAAGAGAAATATGATTAGTTGGTTTTGTTATTGTTTTGTTTTTAATTCCTTCTATAGCTTTATTAATGAGATATCTGGTAGCCCCAAAACATTTTTCTGCTAAAACTTTAAATTCACTAGTTGGATAAAATCTTATTTTCCTACAATATTGTATTTCTTTTTTTGTATGTTCTGCTGCCATAGTATCTGGCTGTAAATACCGTGATGATAGACATAAGGTCTTCTGATAACTCATTTTTTGGTTCAACCTCTTTTTCTTGATCACATAAGAGGACTGCTTTGTGTTGTTTAAAAATCCATTCAAATAAAGAGTAACCGAATCTGGTGAATCTATCTCTGTGGGTAACCACAACTTCTGAGATATTTCCTTTGAATACCCCTTCCAATATTTGTTTGAATCCTTTTCTTTCAAAATTGATTCCGCTACCAATGTCTGTAATGACTTTGTGGTCGGGATATTTATTGGTAAGATACTCTGTTTGTCTGGACAGATCATCTTTTTGTTTTTTTGAAGAAACTCTAGAGTAAATAATTTTAATTTGGTTTGTTTGTTTTGTTTGTTTTTCTGTTGATGTAAGAAGGTATCGACGGTGACCCCCTTCTGTTGTGATATATTTGATTTTCCCAAGGGAACTCCAAGTACGGAGTGTATTTTTTGACACCTTAAAATGTTTTGATGCAATTTTTGGTTTAACATATGACATTATTTAATTATAGAATTCAAATCCTTAAATTTGAATTTTTTATTAGCATGTATGTATTGTTTTTTAAATATTTCTTTTCTAGATACTTTACTCTTATTTCTTTGGCTTTATTTTCATCTTTTTGATTTTGTATAGCTTCTAACGCGCATCGTTGGTAATCTTTCCTATAATTATTTTTCTGTTCAATTTCAACGAAACAGATATTTTTTGTTCTTCCATAGTTAAAGTTCTAGTTGTTTGAGTCATTTAATCTGGTTTTAACCAGAGTATTCTTTAAATTAATTTATACCTTTATATAAATGAGTAAACACAAGTTTAGAGATTATGAAAAATCTGAAGATAAGGTACGACAATTTTATTATAGAAATCGTTCTTACCAAACCCTGGAATATGTCTTGTCCATGGAGAAGAAATATTCTAATACCCAAGAAATAGAAATGGATGTATGGGACGCTCTTCAACATTTAAATGAACTTGTAGATATTAGTGATCCTGACACTAATTTACCGCAAATTCAACATGCTTTACAAACGGCTGAATCTATAAGAAAAATTTATCCCGAGGATAAATATGATTGGCTTCATTTAGTATCATTAATTCATGATTTAGGAAAATTCATGGGAGTGCATTATAAAGAACCTCAATGGGCTGTAGTAGGAGATACTTTTCCCGTAGGTTGTGATATGAGTTCTACATGTGCATTTAATCAATTTTTCATACAAAATCCTGATTTTAAAATATATAATGGGGATAAATATGGGATATATAAACCTAATTGTGGTTTACGAAACGTTCATATGAGTTGGGGTCATGATGAATATTTGTATAGAGTATGTGTAAGAAGCAATTGTAAATTACCACTTGCAGGTTTATATATAATTAGATATCATTCATTTTATCCTTGGCACACGGGAAAAGATTATATGTATTTGTGTGATGATACAGACTTAAAAATGCTTAAATGGGTTCAAATTTTTAATAAATTCGATTTATACTCTAAAAAAGATGAAAAAATTAATATAGAACAAGTATCTTCTTATTATAAAAAATTAATTAAAAAATATTTTCCAGAAAAGTTAAAATTTTAATAATGTCAAATTATCTAAAATATTATGAGTTAATCCATCTAATAGTTCCCAAAATAAATGGGTTATATTTACAGTCAGTACACCTATAGCAGGACGAGAGGTGGCAAAAACTACTTCTTTCTGTGTTTGAGTCGTTTTTTTGTTGGGAAATGATATATCAGTTTCATCATTTCCCGCCCCTCCTACAACAATGTAGGTTACTCCATTTACTTTTTCTAATCTTTTATAGGAATGAGTATGCCCACAGAAATATATATCAACTTCATATTTCTCGAAAAGATTTAAATGCTCAGGAATATCATCGCGAGGACGATGTCCCACAGCAATAATCCATTTAGGACTCCCTGTTAACCGTCTAGATTCAGCAGCTGTCTTCAAATCATTCTCTAACCAATTTAAATACTCACCTTCCCTACCAAATCCACCAGAAGGTAATTTTCCAAATTCTCCATAATGTTCTTCTCCTGCTCCGGGAAAATCTGTTTCTGTATTAATAGAAACCATATGTAAAGAACTGTAGGGAAAAGAATACCACATATTTAATCCTGATGAATGACTTTCTAATGACGGCATTCTCCAACGAGAATTATAAGCGCTAAAATTGCTAAGAGGAATAGCATATTTTTTTCTTTCAATTAAACATGCTGGTGAATGACATTCTGCTTCATGGTTTCCTACTGATACCATATAAGGAATAGTAGAAGCAAATGGCTCTATCCACTCTATAAATTTATCGTAGATCTTTTCATAACTAAATAAAAGATTGTGAGCGAACGAATCATCCACGTAGGCAATATCTCCAGCGTGCCATATCATCGTAAGATTTTTAGCTGATATTAAATATGATAAAGAATTCCATGTAAATTGGGCACTCCAATTTTTTACTAAATCTTCTACTGCTGGAACAACAAGGGGTCGTCGCTTAGAATCTAAATACCCCCAATCTCCAAAAATTGCTATTTTCACAGAATCATCTTTATTAGGTGGAGAACGAAAGGAAAGATTGCCTAAATTCCACCCACCTTCATCATTTCCACAAGAATAAAATATTTGTTTATTTGAAGGTAAATTTGTAACTAAAACTGAATGGTGAAACCCGTGCTGTGAAAGATAATAACGACATTCTTCAGTTGTAGAAAAATCCGAATTTAATTTAGATGGATTTATACCCCATTTTACATGTGAAGGAGTAGCTGATTGAGTTTTCCAATTTATTCTCACAGAATTAGTTCCAGCTATAGATATATGTATTTGAGATGGTAGAGTATCTTCGTGTAAAATAAAAGAATTAATAAAATATATTAAATTTAATGATATTAAAATTAGAGACATTTTTTTCCCAAATTAACTAAAATAATAATAAATTCATTTTATTATTACTATACGAAGAGATGTACACCATTCAATCATTTTATATTAAATTCTTTTTCCATTATTTTTCTTATCTTCTTTCATTTTATCAAGATGAGCTTTGGAAAACTTTAACAAAATTTGCTTTAAAATAATAGGAAGTTTGTCCAAATTAAAATTTATATCTTTTTCAATGAAAGTACCTCCATAAGGAAGAGTAAAACTAGTATTTTGTTCATTGTTTTCTATTTGATGCATCCTTATTAAAGCATATAAGAGTTCATGCCCTTTCTTATCCATTTTGGATGTTCTCCTTATAAATGTCTTTTTTTGAGACAGAGTTAGATCATCTGAAGGAATATTCTGAGAAAAACTGTCATAAAGTGGGAATCTACTCATATATTTATTATAAGGGTTTATTAGTTTAAAACAAATTAACTGTTATAAACTGCAACATCAACCCATATATTAAATTCGTTAAGAGCTAATATAAATTCTAACACTATTATTTAATTTTCATTAATCTTAAAGCCTTCTGTAAACCAAATATTTGACGATGACAATCATAAAGAGCATGATGTTTGTTACTTTGAGATATATTTACATTCTTCCCTGATATCTCTTTACTTAATTCCATCACTGTTCTAACATCTCTAGATTGCCAAAATCTCCATGGTGTCTCCATACCACAACGTGTATATACTTCACCTAAAATAGTAATATCAAAATCGCTTCCATTACCCCATACTCTTGTATCACTATCTGGATTAAGCCAAATAGCAAAATCCTTCAACGCATCATGAAGATCCACTCTATCAGGATTATCTAAAGCCTCCTCCCGTGCTTTACGACCTTGTCTAGCCCACCAGCGTTGTGTAGCTTGATCTATATGTAAATTTATTTTTTTACAACTTTCTATATTTATTCTTCTATAAAAAGTATTTAACTTCTTCTCTTCAAAAGATCTTGGAATTGATCCATTAAGAGAAAACTTTATTGCTCCTATTGTAAGTATGGCAGCATGAGGTCGAGTACTTAGTGTTTCTAAATCGATCATACAATTCTTAGGCGTCATTTTTTTGTTAAACTCTTTTCTTTAAGTATGAGGCAACATTCCCTTAACCATATCGTTGATTATAATCCCAACCATATCGTTGATTATAACCTCCCTCCTCTGGTTCACCCCCCTCCTCTGGTTCACCCCTCTCTTCTTCTCGTTCTTTACCATGATGATGAAAAGATCGAATTGCAAATTTTAATAAATAACTTAAAATAATAAGACCAACTACTCCTAAAGCTACCCAAGCTAAAGCTATTAAGGCTTTTTTAATAAAATCAGCCCATTTACCAGGATCAAACATATTACTTAAATATTTAAAAAGATCAAGGAATACATCTCCTACACCCACACATTTAGCCTCATAACTACATTTAGAATCCACACAATAAGTAGAATCATGTAACCCACCCTGAACAGCATCACCATCAATTTTATCACTATTTCCCATTCTACCCTTACAACAAAGTTCAGTCCATTTTTGCTGTACTTCAGACTCTCCACAACTTCCACAAGCTGCTTCATAACTAGCACAATTAAGTTTTTTACCATCAGTGTCCAAACCTGCTCTGGTATCCCATGACTTAACTTTATCTAAATTGGCTTTACCTTTAGCACGAGGATCAACCCAGTAACATCCAGATTGAGATTTCTGTATTTGACAAAGAAACTGTAGAATTTTTTCAACAGTGAAATATATTAACCAACCAAGACCGCCAGCAATTGCAAGTCTCGTCAGCCATTTTAAGCTTTTTTTAACATTCCAATTTTTAACAGCTTCTTTAGTATTTTCCCATTTTTCACCAGCCCACTCATACCAACTTTGTAAGTCATCTGCTGTTTTCAATCTATCTAATATATCACTATTAGTGGTTTTTGTATTTTCACTAGATTTACTCTCAGTTGTCCCATCTCTGGTAGTAACATTTTCTACATCTATACCAAGTAAATCACCAAACCTATAATCCATCTTTAAATATTGCGGCGTCAACTGTTTTTGATTAGTCTTAGATATATCTTCATATATTTTCATAAATTTGACTGCCGCTTTAGCAGTAGGAGAATTTCTTCCGTAACCTTGTACTTCCGGACTTAAACTAGATTTAGTCCAATCAACTTTACTTTCCTTACTAAATAATAACTTGGCCTCATACTCACTTACTCCTTTAGCACCTACTTCTTTTAAGTGTGGGGATGTACTAAGCTCTTTAAAAACACTTTTTAATTGCATATTTTTTTCATTCTTTAAAATTTTAAGATCTTCTTTTGCCCCATTAATTTTTCCTTTTAATCTGTTTATTTCATCAGTATTACCTGCATCTTTTGCTACTTTCAATTCTCCTTCATATTTTTCTATTTCCATTTTTTTTCCCTCAACGGTCTCTAACATTTCATTATAAGCCTTATCTTGAATATATGCCTGTGTGCCTTCTTTAAATATTGGCGAATCAAAAGCATTTCCTGTTGCTCCTTCAGGATCCACCTCTGGATGTTCTCCTCCTCCTGGTTCTGGTACTGGGTCTACTCCTACTCGTAAAAAATTTTCTATACTATGTGGATTTTTAAAACAATAGAGAAATTGGTCAACTTTTCTTTTAACATCTTCAGATTCTATTTGAGGAAAATTTTGCTGCATTTTTACACCAGTTTTTTTAAGTCTTTCATAGATTATTTTAGGATGGGCTTGATATTTTTCTTCGTCAGGGAAAAAGGTAATTATAAATCCTAGCATTCTTCCATAGTTAATTTTAATCCTTTTATCTGTTCTAATAATGTCGGTAAAAACATCCGTTAAATAATTATCAACTTCATTAGGTTCATTAGCGATATTCATTTTTATTGAGAAGAGTATTTTTATTATTTCTAATTAAATTGAATTTATAATATTCTAAAAATTAAAATACAAAATGACTACTATATTACCTCTTGAAATAAAAAATATTATAAGAGATAAATATTTCGGATCAGTTTATTATTGGAAAAATAAATTTAAACATGTTTTAAATGATATATCTAGAGCAAATCCTTATAGTTTTTTAGACATATATCCAGGATTTTCTGATCTAAAAGAACCTCATTGGATTCATGTCTTAATAAGAGCTCGTAAAAGAATTATGGAAGAATGGGATAATAAAATAATAGGTTGGACTAAACAATGGAAGAAAGCAAGAAAATAAATCTGATACTTTTATACCTTTTAATCAAGTATAAAAGTATTTACATTATTTGTTAACTGAATAACAACCGTATTTTTTATGAATTTTGGTACTAGCCCAACTTCCAAATATTTGATCAGCGGCTGGTCCTAAGTATTCTTGCTTGTTATTATATGGATCACCAATATATTTGCTAGATATCTCCATCCAACTTTTACCTTTTTCCATTTCATAACCATTACCGTTATTTCCTACTTTATTACCAGGACAAATACTGCAATATGTAACATGTTGAGGAGGGTTATAAAGTTTTCTAGCTTGTTGAGCGGGTACAGAAGTACTTGCTCCAGACAAAGCAAAATTTTGACGGGTAATATTAGTAGCATTATACACAATTTTATTTTTATTTTTCGGAGAAGTATCAGAAGGTGTTGTTAAATCTTCAAAGGCTGGGATAAAATTGTCTAATAAATATCTATCCATATTTACACTAATATCTAATGAAACTTGTAATTGACATGTGATTTTTTGTCCTGATATACCATATGGAAGATTAGAGTTTGCATATACATCATCTGAAGGTGGTTTAGTAGGTCCGAAAGGACCGCATCCATAAGACATTTTACTTCCAGGGTAACATATTTTTCTTCGTGAGAATAAAATCTCGGAATCATAGTAAGGATATTCACAAGCACTAGTTTGCCCGCAAATATCATCTTTAGTAGTTATTACCATTGATTGCCATCCCATTGCCTGCATAATATCATACATACAGTTGTCAGCTGTCCCTGTCACTCCTAATAAACCAAAAGGGAAAGCATTTTGTTCATGTATACCTGTATCTCCGTAACATTGCATTCCTGCGCACCACGCCAATCCAAATTGTTGGGATGCATCTTTTTCTGGTGTATCCCATGCTCCCGTTCCTTTTTCAGATCCACAAAAAGCTTTTATCATTTTGTTATCCCAATTAGGTTGAAGATTTGATAAAGATTTATTGTAATTAGGATTTTTAATCTTCATCTGAGGAGGGCAATAATACTGACGAAAATATTTTCCACATAAAAATAATTCACCATATTCTCCACTATCCATAGGATTCATCCATTTATTAGCACATTGAAGAGTTTGTTTAGTAAAAGGATCATATTCTCCTTTCATCCATCTAGTTTGCCCGCAACCTAAATTACCTCCTTCCCATGTTACCTGGGGTATTCCTGGAATAAATTTCCACTGTCCTGGACCTCCTTCTTTTCCTCCAGACCATTCTAAACATCCTCCTCCTCCTCCTAAAATAGCCTTTTCGTAGTTTGCTAAATCACCTGAGAATTTATCTTGACGAGGTACAGTTATATAACCTCTAAGATATTCTCTAGGATCCGTTGAAAAATAATCATTTCCCGATAACGCGGCAATTTGTTTACCAATACAAGGACCGCCGCTAGGACCACAACATCCACTAGTTGGGTGTTCTGCTGCTATAGCACTTAAAGGCCTTCTAAGTTGAGGACCGTGGGAATTATCACGATCAGATACAGCAATTAATACATGTACATAATTAAAGTAGGTTCCAGATTTACCAAGATTTATAAATTTTCCATAACCCTTTATAGGATAAAAAAGATCTCTAAACCAAGAACCAGTACATCCACTTTTATTTTTATTGAAACTAGGGGAACAATACTGAGCCTCCGGAGTAGTTACTTTCTCAAAACCTGAAGATGTCTTTTTATAAAGAGCCAAATCATTAACAGAACCACTCATACCATCTATTTTAAACGGTTTATGATCTTGAGTTAAATAATACAATAAATTACATCCTGGATTATCTTTAAGACACCGCTGTCCTAATTTTGTTGTACCTACTGGATCTTCTGAATTAATATTAGGATTATCAACTACTCCTGAACTATTAGCCATACAAAGACATGCATTAGTCCAACCACTTGTGAAAATAGAACAACCTGTTCCATCATCAAAATTTTCTTTTATAGGACCTCCCCAACCTTTAATATTTCCTTCATCAGTTCCAATATAACTTGGACCAGTTACGCCTTGCCCTGGTTTAGCAACTTGATATTTCCACGCTAATTTAAGATCATTGTAGGTAGCACCGCAGTCAGGTTGATAATATTTATTAAGGCAAAAACTGCTTAAACCTGAAATATTAGGTGTATTATAAGTACAATCCCCATATAAATTAGCTTCTTGCATTTTACCCCCAGCTTCAGAAGTAAAATCTACACATTCTACATAAGCATAATTAGGAAATCCATGACGAGATATACCATAAGGTTGTATAAAATAAGTACTCATTAACGGACGACCTATATGATCTCCACCCCCAATCCATGATTTAAGATCGTCCCACGACTTACAAGTAGCTTGGGAACTTTCAGAACATGTAATAGGAGCATAATCAGGGGGTTCACTAGTTGAATTACTCCAACTAGGATTGGCATGCATAGCAACTGGCATAAAACCTGGAGAAATACTAGGATTTATCCACCAACCATGGCCTCCTTGGCTTCCTAAACATTTTTTAGATGTTTGATCTCCTTCGGGGTTACCATAAATTTCTGGATTATTACATTGTAGATTTAGTATAGATTCGTAACCAGCCATTGGAAAAAATTGTATATAAGCAGCAGCGTAAGGACCAATTAATGGTCGTAATCTTTGACCAACTATCTCTGTTTTTGTTATAATATCTTTAGAATTACCATAAAAACACCAAGGAGGATTTTCTGGTGTAGGATTTTTACTATTATCATAACAACAACCATGATTCTTACATTGCTGTTCATCTCCATATCCACAATCTTTTTTATCCTTATCGTCTATACCACTGCAATCCGTAGTTCTGATTTCTTTATATGTGACTGGAGTAGCCTCTCCTATATCTTTTAATGATGTAAGTGATCCTATACCTTTTAAAGATTTTGAATCATTGCTTACATTCATATATGGAACCCGTGGATCTATAATAAAAGGAGTATAATACCAATCTAGCATATTGTATATAGTACGAAGTTGATTTAACGTGCATCCTTTCCAGTACCATCTATCAACTGCTGGAAATAACATTGTAAAATAAATTTGTAAACAAGATTTTATATCTGTACCAGACTCTAAATTTTTATCTAACCCTGAAGTTATATTCCAATAATTAATATTTAATGGCTTGTATTTTGATGCCTTTGGAAGACTTAATATTTTAGTTACTTGAGATGTTGTTGGGGATGGTGTTGGGGATGGTGTTGGGGATGGTGTTGGGGATGGTGTTGGGGATGGTGTTGGGGATGGTGTTGGGGATGGTGTT
>Ga0222719_10006056_pt1 | contig 10331 bp, 11 predicted proteins | sample C33_34DmetaG_FD_165039 | JGI IMG/M metagenome (GOLD analysis project Ga0222719, IMG submission 165039) | Estuarine water microbial communities from San Francisco Bay, California, United States - C33_34D | ecosystem: Environmental > Aquatic > Marine > Unclassified | place: USA: California...
AACCAATTTTGAGGAATTTTTAGGCATTTTATATTTTTTAAATTTTAGCGTATCAAGATATACGTGAATTTAAAAAATTAAAATAACAACAAAATTACTAAAATTCGTTGATTTGCAGGGGTCTTTATTTGGTAAAAGCTCGTACTAAAACTTACCTGACTATTAGAAGACCTCTGCAAAACCCAAAGATTTTCCTGAACATTTAAACAATATTTCCTTGCGCTAAACAAGACCTCTGCATTTCTACCTTAAATCTCATTTAATTTCTTAAAATTCAATGAGATTTAAGGTAGAAATGCAGAGGTCTTATTAGGAGTTTTACCGTTGATATACATTGCAGCAGTATTATTTGCTCGATAAATTGCTGTTGCTATATAATCTACTCCTGTTCCTGGATGAGAAGTTCCAAAACTAGCCCCATCTCTCCAAGAACTCAAGATGTTTGCATTATTTATAGCTTCCAAAAAACCATAACTCCAGCATAAGCACCATTCCCAGTAGCTGGGGCAAGGGTAATTGAGCGCCGTTGATTAACATAAGATTTTCTCCGAGTAACTATGAAAATTGTTTTTTCTGAACTTTTACTCAACTGCGCATTTACTAAACAGTCATTGCTTCCGTCAAATTCGAGACCGCAAATAGAGTTATTAAATGTAGATGTCTTAAATTTTGGTCTTCTCGAGTCAGATCCAGCAGCTTTAGTTGCACTGTTGCTTGTACCAAAAGTTTTTGGCTTGGAATCAACCCAATAATCAACCAAATCATCATCTTTAATTCCACTAACAAAGCTAGCATCTCTAGTTGTTTCATCATGCATCAAGATTTGGAATAACATTTACTGGTGATTCTTCCGTTGCTTTTTTAGCAGTTGCTAATTGAGTTTTTTGGTAAAGTTGCTGACCTTTAACAACACCCGCAACTAATAAACCAATTATTAGAATTACAATCGATAACTCGATTAAAGAAAATGCTTTTTTTGACTCAAAGTTTATTTTATTTATAATTTAGAGTGAAATTATTATAATATCTAAAATATATCATTTATATTAAGCAACTATCTCACAATTTTAATACTATATTTTTGCCCTAAATAATTTTCAATTGCTTCTCTTTCATTGTTTTTAAGTGCTCTTTTAAAGACAATAATCTCGAATAAATGTCCATTGTAATAATTTACGCCACCTCCTCTTCCAACAAATCCATTATAAGCAACTAATGGGCTTGTTTGCTCAGCATCACCATAATTTAAGGAATGGTCATTTTGATAAAATCTATAAAATTTACCCTCTGTTTTACTAAACCTAAAGACATGAAGGTAAATTTGGTTAATACCAATTGTTGGAGTAATAGTTACATCCATATCATTAAAATAATGAGCCTGAGTAACTGCACTTGCACTTCTATAACCAAGATGAAGGATAGAATTCGGCGATCCACCACTTCCTCCTATAAAATAGTTTTGAGACTTATTTGAACCCCTCATATCAACCACAAAAATAGTATAGTCGCTATTGACTAAAAAGCTGCCATCATAAGGTAAATAATCATTAGTACCATCAAATTTAAGACCAGGAATACCATTATAAACATTTTCTTTAAAGGTCGGTTTGTTAGCTTGAGTAGATTGAGATGGACTGATTACTGATTTTTGATCAAGTTTTTGATCATTCCATATAGCAACTAAATCTCCATCATTAATATTATTAACAAAACTTGATTTTAAAGAAGTTTCTAACCACATTTTTAAGTCTGCAGTACGATTAACTGGAGAACTAACAGTTATATTTTGTGCCGAAGTAAGTTGCATTTTACGATAAAGTTGTTGCCCTTTAACAACACCCGCAACTAATAAACCAATTATTAGAATTACAATCGATAACTCGATTAAAGAAAATGCTTTTTTTGTTTTTTGACTCATAAAGATTTAAAATTTATTTGAAAAATTGTTTTGAAAATTTAATTATCCAACTATCTCGCAATCAGCAAAAAAGAATTTAATTTCATTTTTAGCATTTTCCAAACTATCAGACCCATGAACTGAATTAGCCTCGATTGATTCAGCAAATTCTTTTCTAATTGTTCCTTTTTCAGCTTGCTCAGGATTGGTAGCGCCCATAATTTCACGGTTTTTAGCTACTGCATTTTCACCAAAAAGAACTTGGACTACCACGGGACCAGAAATCATAAAATTTACTAGATCATTATAAAAAGGTCTTTCTTTGTGAACTTCGTAAAATTTGCCCGCTACTTCTTTAGTTAACTGGATTCTTTTTTGGGCAACGATTCTAAGACCATTTTCTTCAAATTTTGCGTTAATTTTACCAGTTAAATTTCTTTTGGTTGCGTCAGGTTTAATTATTGACAAAGTATATTCTTGAGCCATTTTTATTGATTAAGATTTAGTTGTGAGTTAATTTTTAAATAAAATTTCGATCATACTATAAAACAACTTTACAATTTATCAATTAATTAATGACTGGTGACTTTAAAAAGATTGAAGAACTACTCGATTTTGTCAAAAATAGAATCGAAAGCAAAGATAATTCGTCATATAGCTACTCTTTAGTTAAAGATGGATTGGAAAAAATAAATCGCAAAGTCGGCGAAGAGGCAATTGAAGTAATTATTTCTGCCTTTAATCATCAAAAAGATAGTAATTCGCAAAATAGAGATGAATTAATTGGTGAAATTTCTGATCTATTATATCACTTGATTGTTTTGATGATTGATCAAAATATTTCCTTTGAAGATATTTTAAATAAACTCAATAGAAGAAATAAATAAAATGAGCAGTGATATTTTCTTCAGTAAATCAGCAATTGACCACATAAGATCAGTTAAAGAAAGGGACGAAAATAAAGATAAATTTTTGCGTATTTCAATTTCTGGTGGTGGCTGTAGTGGTTTTCAATATATTTTTAAACTAGATCAAGAATCGCTAGATGATGATGTTATAATTTTAGAAGATAAAATTTTACTTGCCGTTACTGACGAAACATCATTGCCTTTTTTAAAAGGCGCAACTATCGATTATGTCAAAGAATTGGGTGCTAGCTATTTTAAAGTGAATAATCCAAATGCTACTGCAAATTGCGGTTGCGGAAGTTCGTTTAGTGTTTAGTTAAATTAAAAATTTTCAAAGAAAATTTTTAGTAAAAGTGTGATTAATTTCTTAAAAGCGGTTTTAAGAAATTAATGAGTTTTTATGTTTTTAGATCGAGTATAGAATTTAGTTTTGTTTTCGCATTAGCTTGGCTAATGCTGATTTTTACGCTGGATTACCAGCGACGCGCAATCGCGCTTGCCAACTAAGTTTAGCTTAGTTGGATCGAGTATAGAATTTATAAAATTGATGAAATCATTATCTTTTCAGGAAATTATTTTTAGGTTGCAACAATTTTGGGCAAATCAAGGTTGTGCTATTTTACAATCAATTGATCTTGAAGTTGGTGCCGGAACTTTGCATCCAGCGACTGTTTTGCAGGCTCTAGGTAAAAAATCAACCAAAGTTGCTTATGTTCAACCATGTCGTAGGCCAACCGATTCAAGATATGCAATCAACCCAAATCGCTTAGGCTATTATTATCAATTTCAAACCTTCTTAAAACCAGCCCCTAACAATATCAGAGATTTATATCTTGAAAGCCTTAAAAATATTGGACTTGATCTTGAAAAAAATGATATTCGCTTTGTTGAAGATGATTGGGAAAACCCATCAGTTGGCGCTTCAGGACTTGGTTGGGAGGTTTGGCTCAACGGTATGGAAATCACTCAATTTACTTACATGCAACAAGTTGGTGGTATAGCGTGTGAAATAATACCTGGTGAAATTACTTACGGCCTTGAGCGTATAGCTATGCACATTCAAAATGTTGATTCAATTTTCGATATAAATTGGAACGGACTCAATGATAAAGAAAAAATTACTTATGGCGATATTTTTAAGAATAGCGAAATTGAAAATTCGCATTATATTCTAGAAGAAAGTGATGCCGATAATTTGTTTCATAACTTTGCTGAGTGCAAACAGCAATCTCAAAATCTATCTCAAAAAAATCTACCAATCCCAGCTTATGAGCAAGCCTTAAAAGCAAGTCATCTACTTAATCTACTTGATGCACGAGGATTAATTTCAGTAAATGAGAGAGCTCTTTATATTAATCAAATTAGATCTTTAGTCAAAACATCCTGCGAACTAAATCTTATCAAGCAAAATAGTAAATTATGATCGAATTAATCAGCTATATTCCATATCTTGGAGCTCTTACTGCGCTATCCTTGATCTTTTTAACCTACCAAAAACAGCCATTTTTCCTGCATCTATCGGTAATAGCTATTTACTTATCACAGTGTCAACTTAGCCAAATTTTCTGGCTAACATACTTAGTAGCCTCTCTAATCATTGTAATACCACTATTTCGCCGTAACCTTATAACTTTACCAATTTTATTATTAATTGGTAAGATGGGATTATTACCCAAAATATCTGAAACTGAGAAAATTGCTTTAACATCAGGATCTACTTGGGTTGATGGCCATCTTTTTTCTGGAAAACCTAACTTTAAATGGATCTTTTCACAAAAATATCCCAAGTTAAAAAGCGAAGAGAAAAAATTTCTTGAAAACGAGGTTGAGCAAATCTGTAAAATGTGCGATGATTACCAAGTTCAAAGAGAAAAAGACTTGCCAAAAGACGTTTGGGATTTTTTAGCAAAGAAAAAATTCTTTGGCATGATTATTCCAAAAAAATATGGTGGACTTGGTTTTAGTGCTTATGCTCATTCTTGCGTCATAGAAAAGCTTGCTTCAAGATCTGTACCGTTAGCAATAACTGCTATGGTTCCAAACTCTCTTGGACCAGCTGAATTGCTCTTGCATTATGGAACAAAGGAACAGCAGGATCACTATTTACCTAGATTAGCCGATGGTAGAGAATTACCTTGTTTTGCTTTGACTGAAACTTTAGCTGGCTCAGATGCAACTTCAATTCAATCAAATGGCGTTTTATTTAAAGATAAAAAAGGTGAAATAAAAATCCGCCTTAACTGGAGCAAAAGATATATAACCTTGGGCGCTTATGCTACGTTAATTGGCGTTGCCTTTCAACTCCGCGACCCAGATAAATTAATTTTTGACAAAGAAGAGATTGGGATTACTTGCGCACTTATTCCCAGCAAAACTAAAGGCGTTAAGCAAGGCCGTCGTCACGATCCTTTAGCCACACCATTTGTTAACTCTCCCCTTGATGGCAAGGATGTTGAAGTCAGCCTTGATGCAACAATAGGTGGCAAAGATGGCCTAGGAAAAGGCTGGAAAATGTTAATGGAATGCTTAGCAGCTGGACGTGGTATTTCATTGCCATCAACTTCAAGTGGCGGCTCAAAATTAGTCTCTCGCGTAACTAGCGCTTATACTACAATCCGCCAACAATTTGGTACTTCTATCGCTAAATTTGAAGGAGTCGAAGAAGTTTTAGCAAGAATTTTTGCCAGAACCTACGCAGTTGATGCAATGCGTAGCTTTACAGCATCTTCCGTAGATATGGGTGCAAAACCAGCGGTTGTAAGCGCTATCGCCAAATATCATGCTACCGAAATTTTTCGTCAAAATGTCAATGACGGTATGGATTTAATTGGCGGCAAAGGAATAATTAGAGGTCAAAGCAATGTTTTGGCCAACGCTTACTTCTCAACGCCAATTTCTATAACGGTTGAAGGGGCTAATATTATGACTCGAAGCCTTATTCATTTTGGTCAGGGTGCTATAATGTGCCATCCTTATGTTTATAAAGAAATTCAGGCCTTACAAAATAAAAATTTAGATCAATTTGATAAAGCTTTTTTTGCTCATATTGGCCACCTTTTCTCAAACTTAGTTCGTTCATTTTTGTTATCAATTACTCGTGGGTATTTGTCAAAACCAACTGGTAAATGCTTGATTAGTCGCTATGAAAGAAAATTATTATGGTGTTCAGCAACTTTTGCCTTCTTAGCTGATATAGCTTTAGCAAAATTTGGTGGCAATTTAAAGCGCAAAGAAAAGCTTAATGGTCGATTTGGCGATATTTTATCGGCAATGTATATTGCCACTTGTACCTTAAGAAAGTTTCAAGATAGCGACATGAATCAAGACGAATTGCCAATAGCTGAATTTGCCATCAAAGAACAGTTGATAAAGGCACAAAACGCTATTGATGGAATTTATCACAATATTTTTGGTAAATTTGGCAAAATTATCTTTTTACCATTTATGCATTGGGCAAGATTTAACGCTTTTACCTGTCCAGCTTCTGATCAACTTGGTCACAAAATAGTTACCAACGTAATGACTAACCATAATTTACGCAACCGACTTACCGACGGCGCTTTTGTTAATTTAGATAAAAATGATAATGTTGGTAAATTAGAACATGCCTTAAAACTCTTTGAAAATAACCAACCAATATACAAAAAAATTAAGGCAGCTATCAAGAAAAATGAATTACCTCCTAAAAGAGTTGAGGAATTATCAAAAATTGCCAAAGAAAAAAATATTTTAAACGATAAAGAGTATAAATCTTTAAATGAATGCGCTAAAGCAATTTATGAAGCAGTTAGTGTTGATGAGTATAGTCTAGAAGAATATAAAAAATTATAGGTTAATTGTGCATTTTGACTCAATTTATTAAATCTATACAAAAATTCATTGAACTTTCTTCAAATAATTCGAAAAAACAGATACACTTACTAATTAGAAATTTTTTTATTTCTTATGAGGCAAGTAGAAAAACAAAAAAAATCAGTAGAGAAACTAATTGAAGCATTGGAAAACAATAACTTCACTTTGGCAAGCTCTATAATTGCATCAGGAATTAGTCTTAATTCCTTTTTTAAAGGTAAAACTCCCCTTCATACTGCTGCATCCAAGGGTCAAAATAAAATGGTGGAACTACTTATAAAAAGTGGCGCCGATGTTAATTTTTGTAACAAAGAAGGCATGTCTGCAATACATTTCGCTGCGCAAAATGGTCATATTTCAGTATTCGAAGCTCTTAAAAAATCTCCTAAATTTGATATAAACAAAACTGATAATCGCGGACAAACAGCGCTTCATTATTCAATAATCAATAACCATACAGATCTAGCCAAGACATTGATCAATAATTCAAATTGCAATATTTCACTAAAAGATGAATTTGGACAAACAGCTTTACATAAAACTACTCAAAACGATAATTACCAAATATCAAAAGAATTATTAAACAAAGATCCAGATCTAAAAAAAATTAGAGATAAAGATGAAAAATTAGCTTCAAACTATCTTGATGAAAAAAGCAGCCATCAATCAAAAACTCTTTTAGCAACAAATCAAGAAATAGATAATAGTTTAAGTCGCAACACCCCAAAAAAAATTAATAATTATCAAAAACCACCTATCATTTTTATAGGAGAAAATTCACCAGAAATTCAAAACCTAACCAGCAATTATGAAATTGAATGCTATTCCAAATATTTAAATAAATTAAATGAAACTTCAAAAAAACCAGAATCTTTTTTTGCATTTTTGCCAGCACAAAATATTGAAAATGAAAAAAACGATCATTCATTAGATTCTAATAGTTGCATAAATAAAGATATTCAATGCTTGCAGCCAGAGTCTAAAAAATGCTCAGAAGATGAAATTAGTAAAGAGCTAGACAGATATGATCCTAGTCGATTAGTTTACGAACTATATCTATCTCTTATTCAAAATGATAATTTTAGATCAAGAATTATACTGCAAAAAAATATACCTCTCGACTCTTTATCTAGCGCTAGATTTGATGGCAACAGCCTACTTCATGTAGCAGCACTGCATGGCAATGGCGAAATTTATAGCAAGTTAGTTAAATTAGGACTAGACCCCAAATCAACAAATATAGTTAGTCACAGCGCTTGTCAGATAAGAGATGAATTATATAAATCTGAAAAAAACGAAATAAAAAATTCGGATAAGATTGATGTAGAAAAAAAACTAAATTCGTCAATAACAACTGAAGAAAAACAACATCCTCCAACATCTATTGCTCCTCTAGATCTTTTCCTTCTCATCAATAAAGAACCATCATTGGCTGCTGCAGCATAGCTATTTACACCAAATCCCATCTTGGTATTATAATAGTTTGCGCACGGATTAATAAATTAATGATTGAAAATAAATATTTTTAAGCTGAATTATATTAATATCCCTATATAAAAATATTTCAGATGATCCTGTTAATCGATAATTACGACAGCTTTACGTATAATCTCTATCACTATTTTATTGAGTGTGGCGCCGATAATTTAATAGTTAAAAGAAATGATAAAATTTCACTAGATGAAATAAAAACTCTTAAACCAAAGGCTATAGTTTTATCTCCTGGGCCTTGTACTCCCAACGAATCCGGAATTTGCTTAGATGTCATCAAGGAATTTAAAGATAGATTGCCAATTTTTGGCGTATGTTTGGGACATCAAGCAATTGGTCAAGTTTTTGGTGCCAAAATTATAAAAACTACACCAATGCATGGTAAAATTAGTGAAGTTTTTCATGAGAATAGTAAATTATTTAAAGATATACCCTCACCTTTCAAGGCAACTCGTTATCATTCATTAATTATTGAAAAAATCAGCTTGGATCAAAATCAATTTAAAGTCACCGCCACCACCAAAGATGATATAATAATGGCAATAGAGCATAAAAAATATCCGATCTTTGGCGTACAATTTCATCCTGAATCAATAGCTTCTGAATTTGGTCATCAAATTATTAAAAATTTTCTAAATTTATTAAATTAATTATGAATAGTTTAATTAATTACTCAGTAGAGCAATTTCAAAATTATTTTGATGAAATTTTTGATGACAAAATTGCCAAAAAAGATATCAAAGATTTTTTGCTAAATTTAAATCACGCCAATTTGCCACAAAGTGCTTTTATTGGCGCAGTAAATTCCCTAAAAAAAAGAATGTTGCCAATTTCGGCGCCAAAAGGAGCAATTGATGTTTGCGGTACAGGGGGCGATAAATTAAATACTCTAAATATATCAACTGCCGTGAGTTTTGTAGTCGCTGCTTGTGGCATTTGCGTAGCTAAACATGGCAATAAAGCTATTTCATCAAAATCTGGTTCAGCTGATATTTTTCAGGAGCTGGGCATTAAAATAACTGATGATAAAAAACAAATCGAAGATTCTTTAAAAAAAAATAATTTATGCTTTTTATTTGCGCCACTTTTTCACAGCTCACTTAAAAAAGTTGGCGAAGCTAGAAAAGAACTCGGAGTGGCCACAATTTTTAATTTCTTAGGCCCTCTATTAAACCCAGCAAACACTAAATATCAAATTATTGGTACCTCAAACAAGGAATCGATGACAAAATTAGCAAATGTTATCGCGCAAAATCAAAGAAATTTAAAAGAAGACTCACGAGTTTACATTATTCATGGCTTTGATGGCATGGACGAAATAACACTAACCGATAATTCTTACTTGATTAGATGTGAAAATGGTAAAATATTTGATGAAGAAATAATAAACCCAGAAGAGTTTGGCTTTAAAAAAGTGAAAATTGAAGATCTTCAAGGCAAAGACCCAAAATATAATGCAAAAAAACTAGTTGATTTATTGAATGGTGAAAAATCGCCATATCGTGATATCGTTATTCTTAACTCTAGCTATGCGTTACTTGCCTGCAAGAAGGCATCAAATATTATTGAAGCCATTAAACTTTCTGAAGAAGCGATAGATAGCGCTAAATCTATTGCAATCTTAAGCAGTTTACAATAAACTTCTTGCATAACTGCCAAATTTTGGTAATTTTTTCGTTATTAAAAATTTTTGAAATTCACGTACATCAAAGTACGCTAAAATTCCAAAAATTTTAGCCGATTTGATGATTAAAATAGTCGTTAAGACTATTTTACTATTTTAATTAATCAAATCTCCCTACAAATTCATCAAAATTTTATGGTTATGCAAGAAGTCTAATCTTAAAGTTTTTATAAATTACTGATACACTCTTCTTACCGAACTTGGTGACCAGGGGCACCCATAACAGCTGAAACTTGAATTGCTTTTGGGCTTGTTACAGAGCTTTGCGGACGAAATGGTGGCGAATCATGATTTGGTGGATTCTATGAATAATATCTATCTTGAATATTTAATTCAGAAAGTTGAGACATAGTAATCAAAGGACCCCCGTTAAAGACCTCTGCAAATCAACCAATTTTGAGGAATTTTTAGGCATTTTATATTTTTTAAATTTTAGCGTATCAAGATATACGTGAATTTAAAAAATTAAAATAACAACAAAATTACTAAAATTCGTTGA
>Ga0222719_10006059_pt1 | contig 10327 bp, 10 predicted proteins | sample C33_34DmetaG_FD_165039 | JGI IMG/M metagenome (GOLD analysis project Ga0222719, IMG submission 165039) | Estuarine water microbial communities from San Francisco Bay, California, United States - C33_34D | ecosystem: Environmental > Aquatic > Marine > Unclassified | place: USA: California...
AATGATTATCTAAATAAACTGTTGTCTACAACCGAAGAGGATTATGTTATCGCATCAGACACTGATTCGATATATCTTAATCTCGGACCTCTTGTTGATAAATTTTTTGGTCACAAGTCTGGTGATAAAACTGCAGTTGTGGAATTACTTGATAAGATCTGCCAAGACAAACTGGAACCGTATATCGATACGTGCTACCAGAACTTGGCGACGTATGTTTCGGCATACGACCAAAAAATGCAAATGAAACGTGAGAACATTGCTGATCGTGGAATCTGGACTGCAAAGAAAAGATATATCCTAAATGTGTGGAACAGTGAGGGTGTTGCTTATGCAGAACCTAAACTCAAAGTCATGGGTATTGAGTCGGTAAAATCATCAACTCCTGCACCTTGCCGCAAAATGCTCAAGGATGCGTTCCAGATTCTCATGACTGGAACTGAAGATGATATGATTGCATTTATTGATAAGAGTCGTGAGGAGTTTAAGAAACTTCCACCAGAACAAGTATCATTTCCTCGTTCTGCTTCTGATGTTGTAAAGTATAAATCCTCCTCTGACATTTATATTAAAGGAACTCCCATTCATATTCGTGGAGCACTACTGTTTAATCACTACATTAAAGAAAAGAAACTTACTAACAAGTATTCTTTGATTCAAAATGGTGAGAAGATTAAGTTCTGCTATCTGAAGAAACCAAATATTATTCATGAGAATATCATCTCATTCATTCAGGACTTTCCAAGGGAACTCAATCTTGACAAGTATGTAGACTATGACCTACAATTTGAAAAGTCCTTTGTAGAACCCCTGAAAGCAATCCTTGATGCTATCGGCTGGAATGTCGAAAAAACTGTAAACCTAGAACTATTTTTCTCCTAATGGACCTGCCTATCAACGATAAAGAACTTGCTACTATTGTCAGTGCATTGCGACTTGGTGGGGACACTTCTCTCTATCAAAAACTGAATAAGATTAAAGATATTCGTGATAAGAACCCTGGTGGTCCTTACAAAAAAATTGCCCGTGAAGAATTTGGATTTGTAATTTAATGGATTTTTTAAAAGAAATTGTAAAAGAAATTGGAGATGACTTCACAAAAGTCGCAAGAGATATTGACGAAACTGAGAACTTTGTTGATACAGGTTCGTACATTTTTAACGGACTTGTTTCAGGGTCTATATTTGGTGGTGTATCTGGGAATAAGATTACTGCCATTGCTGGTGAGTCTAGTACTGGAAAAACTTTTTTCTCTCTTGCTGTCGTCAAGAACTTCCTTGATGCTAACCCTGATGGTTATTGTCTATATTTTGACACTGAAGCCGCTGTTAACAAGAGTCTTATCGCAAGTCGTGGGATAGACTTAGATCGTCTGGTTGTTGTAAATGTTGTTACAATTGAAGAGTTTAGGACCAAAGCACTGAAGGCAGTAGATATATACCTTAAGAAACCAGAAGACGAACGCAAACCCTGTATGTTTGTGTTAGACTCTCTGGGTATGCTTTCCACAGAGAAGGAGATCACTGACGCACTAAACGACAAACAAGTTCGTGACATGACCAAATCCCAACTGGTCAAAGGTGCATTTAGAATGTTGACTCTGAAACTTGGTCAGGCAAACATCCCACTAATCGTTACCAACCACACCTACGATGTCATCGGATCATACGTTCCCACCAAAGAAATGGGCGGAGGCAGCGGTCTCAAATATGCTGCGTCTACGATCATTTATCTCAGCAAAAAGAAAGAAAAGGATGGAACAGAAGTCGTTGGCAATCTTATTAAAGCTAAGACAGCAAAGTCGCGTTTAAGTAAGGAGAACAAGGATGTTACGATACGTCTTTATTACGATGAGCGTGGTCTTGATCGATATTATGGTCTTCTTGAACTCGGTGAACTCGGTGGTCTCTGGAAGAACGTGGCAGGTCGTTATGAGATAGACGGTAAGAAAGTCTATGCCAAGGCAATCCTCAAAGATCCAGAAGTATACTTCACTCCAGAAGTGATGGAAAAACTAGATGCTATTGCTAAGGAGGAGTTTAGTTACGGTTCATGATTAAAGTTATAAAAACTGGAATCAACGTAAACAAAGTCATAGACCAACTTAAAAAATATCCACAGGACTGGGACCATCAGAAGAATCTGAAGGACTCCCAGTCCTTAGTTGATAGGGGATTTGCAGACTTGCCAGTTAGCGCACTTCAACTTATAATAGGTGGTGTCAAACACAAAGACGACTTTGTGGGAGACTCTGAGATCAACATCAAAACCCCTGCCTACGCACATCACAGTGAGATCAGAAAGATCATACGCAAACAGTTTAAGAATGCGGATATTCATCGGTGCGGTTTTCTTTCACTTCCTGTAGATGAGATTGTAGGAGCACATATTGATGAGGGAACTTATTACCTGAGCAGAAACAGGTATCATCTTTCTATACTTGGAAGGTATCAATATTTCTGCGGCAAAGAAACTGTCATCGTAGAACCAGGAACTCTTCTTTGGTTTAACAATAAACTACCTCACGGCACTGTTAACATCGGTGACGAGACCCGCATCACATTTGTATTTGATATTCCGCATGGACAAAGTTGAGATCCTAATTTTGAGAAATCTTCTCTATAATGAGGAGTATCTTCGTAAGGTAATTCCTTTTATCAAATCGGATTACTACGAAGATTCAAACCAGAGGATTGTGTTTGAGGAGATTGAAAAGTTTGTTCATGAATACAATCAACCCGCAACTAAGGAAGTTCTTTGTATTGAGGTAGAGAAACGTCAGGATATTAACGATACTACATTTACTGAGATTACAAAACTGATTAGTTATTTGGAAGATGTTCCAACTGATTATGAATGGTTATGTGATACTACAGAGAAGTGGTGTAGAGATCGTGCCATTTATCTGGCACTGATGGAATCCATCGCACTTGCAGATGGAAAGGATAAAGATAAAGATAGGGGTGCTATCCCCAGCATTCTGTCAAATGCTTTGGCAGTTTCCTTTGATACACATATCGGTCACGACTACTTGATTGATTATGAAGAAAGATACCAAGCGTACCACCGTAAAGAAGACCTTATTCCGTTCGACCTTGAGTATTTCAACAAGATTACGAAAGGTGGTCTCCCGAATAAGACACTTAACATTGCTCTTGCTGGCACTGGTGTCGGTAAAAGTTTGTTTATGTGCCATGTGGCATCTTCCGCCCTCTTGGGAGGGAAAAACGTACTATACATCACGCTTGAAATGGCTGAGGAGAAAATTGCAGAGCGAATTGATGCTAATCTCCTCAATGTCCCTATTCAGGAGATAACAGAACTTCCCAAAGTAATGTTTGAGGATAAGGTGACAAAACTTGCAAACAGAACTCAAGGATCCCTAATTATTAAAGAGTATCCAACAGCATCTGCACATGCAGGACACTTTAGGTCACTTCTTAATGAACTTGCACTTAAGAAGTCATTTAGACCTGATATTATTTTCGTTGATTACCTCAATATATGTGCTTCCGAACGGTATCGGGCAGGCAGCAATGTCAATTCATATACAGTTGTCAAGGCTATTGCTGAAGAACTTAGAGGATTGGCTTGCGAAGCAAACGTCCCTATCGTTTCTGCCACGCAGACCACTCGTTCTGGTTATGGTAGCAGTGACGTTGAGCTTACTGACACTAGTGAGTCCTTTGGTCTCCCTGCTACTGCTGATCTTATGTTTGCCCTTATTTCAACTGAAGATCTTGAAGGACTCGGGCAAATTATGGTGAAGCAGTTGAAGAATAGATACAACGATCCAACCATATTTAAGCGTTTTGTGGTTGGTATTGATCGTGCCAAGATGCGTTTGTATGATTGCGAGCAGTCAGCACAGAACGACATTCTTGACAGTGGTCAGGAAGAAGAGTATAATTATGAAGAACCAAAACCAAAGAAATCATTTGAGGGATTCAAGTTTTGAACGGTTACTACTCTGTCTTTGATCCAGACGGTAAAAAGATCGCTGACTGTGGACAAGAAAGAGATGCAGTAAATCTCATTGGATCGAGAAATCGTACATGGGATGGACACTACTATCAGTTCAATCCTTTGCCTGGTGATATCATTGATGTTACTAATAGCAAACAACTTCCCACCCGTGACATCGTAGTCAATATGGACGGTGGCGTTGGTGGTAGTTGGGAAGAAGTAGAATACGTTGAGGTTGGTGGACAAAAACTACCAACTCAACAAAAACTCCCTCAAAATTGCCAAGAACCATTTATTCCAAATTTACATGACTAAAGTTGATACTGAAAAATACGTTGAGTTTGTGAAAGGTGTAACCAGCGAACCTAGTCTTGACTATGGTGCCATGGCATCCCGTCTTGCAGAACTTGAGGTAATTGGAACTAATACTTCTCAGTTGCTCACTGCTGCTCTTGGTCTCACTGCAGAGTCTGGTGAGTTTACTGAGGTTGTAAAGAAGATTGTTTTCCAAGGTAAACCCTATAATGAAGATAATGTTTTTCATATGAAACGTGAACTGGGTGATATCTGCTGGTATCTTGCTCAGGCATGTATGGCACTTGACACAACCTTTGATGAGGTGCTAGAAATGAATGTGGACAAACTGAAGGCACGTTATCCTGGTGGTGAGTTTGACGTTCACTATTCTGAAAATCGTAAGGAGGGAGACCTGTGAGTTGCGACATTAACATTGATCTAAAACTAAATATCCACGATGCAGCACTTGTTCGTGCATATTTGTTTCAGCATACCAAGCAAGATAGTTATGAATTTCCATCACAAAGAACAGTGAGTATTCGTAAATTCATTCAACATCTGGATGAACAGATTGAAGCAAATCTTCCTGAAGATCACGATCACTGACCCTTCGGGGTTCTCGGGGTTATAGCTCAGTTGGTAGAGCGCCTGCTTTGCAAGCAGGATGTCAGGAGTTCGAGTCTCCTTAACTCCATAATAAATAAAACTAAAAAGTTATGGCATCCACAAGCCTAAATGAATCTTTAGCATGTGTTGCATTAGGATATGTGACATATAAGAATGATCATAGTCTTGAAGATTTTCATAAAATGATTACTCAAACCAGTGGAAATTTGTGGAATCAAGTAATATCTAGATGTGAACTTTCTGATAGAGCAATAAACACTTATAGAAGTGCTTTTCCAGATAAGAATGGATCTATGGATCCATGGATTTCTACATCATATAGAACTGCTGACCAAATAGTAAAATCACTTAAATTGCAAAATCTTAGAGATTATAAATTTGCAAAAGTTGAAAAGGATAGAAATAATAGAGCATATCTTTTAAAACAAAGAGCAACATCTGCTATTAAAGCATACTCTAAAGAGGTGATGAAAGCACCTGGCATTCTTGCCACATTAAATGCCGATAAAGTAAACATCGGTGATATAATGATTATCAAAAATAATTCTCAAATTTTTAATACTATTGAAGAGTTAGTAGAAAATACAGATGTCACTGCTTCTAAACTCAAAAGATCAATACTTGAAAATGAAAAAGAATTTCTTACCATGGAGAGATATAGAAACTTGATGGTGGAAGCATGGAAAGATAATGAAATATATTCCGTTTCTCTAAAACAGCTTGACGAAAGATCTGATACTATTCCAGTAAAAATTTCTAATCTACCATCTTCTCTCTCAAGAACAGTAAAGGAAAGAGAGCAAGATGAATTTGCAGCATATATTTCATATTTGATTCGTATTGCAAAAAAAGGCACCACATATAAACAATTTGAAGATGCTGTTAATGAATTTGTAGATATTAAACCAGTAACATTTACTGCTCAAGATAGATTGCTTGTTTACTTTGATCTAGTTTATAAAAAGGAAGAGAGAAAAAAATATCATATCTTTACCAATTTTGGAACAGGTAATGCTATTCATTTTGTTCCAAAAGGATCTAAATCCGCAAGTGGTGAGGGTGGTATCACTGTAAATTATTTTTATACATTGGTCAAAAATTTTCCAAAGTTAAAAGTATTTTTTAAAGAATTAGCAGATGCTAGAATATACCACTTTGAACAAGCATGTAAAAAAAATAATTTAAACTCCAAAGATATAAACAGAGACCTTGGATCAAATTCTATGTACTCTGGTAAGTACGATTCCTCTTTATATTTGGCAAAAAATTATGAGGACCTTGCTAATAAGATGTTTAGTGGCAAAAATGCTTACGGATATCTAAGTAAAAATGATGCAGAACTAACTTCAAATGCACAAGCATTTTCTGATTTTTTTGATAGTTACACTGCATACTTATCTAAGACACCAGGATCTATGGGAAAGTTTCTTGGTATTGCAAAAAAATCTAAAGTTGCAATGCAAGGTAAAATATCTAAAATTAAAAAAGATATAGAGAAGGAAACAAAGAAAAAAGGATTCTTATCAAAAGAAGAAAAAATAAAAGTTCTTGACAAATACAAAACACCGTTTGTTACAGAGTACAAAAAATCATATGCTTTGTTATGTAATGCAGAATTTGGATTCTTTTTTGCAGAGCATCAGGCAGATGTAGAAGAGATACTTAAGAAGCAAGTGCTATTATCTTTCTATGCTGCAGCAAGTGGGAGAGGATACATTATCTTTGATGGTAAGAAATTCTCTGAAGATGATATCTATGAAAAGAGTGTAGCACCTCCTCCATTTCTTAAGGTTGGAATGTAATTTAATAAATAATGTATAAGGATTATCAATATAGATGAAAAGTTTCTTTCAGTTTCTGAATGAGGCTCAGTCGCAAGCAAGTATGCAGGCGAAAAAACTGAACCTCGTAAGTGATGGCCACGGTGGTTGGTTGGACTCCCGTGGAAAATTTGTTGCGACTACTGAAGATGGTAAGCTGAAGTTTGTTGATAAAAAGAAAGCAAAAGGTCAAGAAGAACCAACTGCAAAACCAAAAGCAGCACAAGCAGAACCCGAAGCAAAGTCTAAGAAACCTGCACCCCAAACAACTGGTGCTGCAACAGCAAAAGCAGGTGAAGGAGATCAGGTTGGCACAGAGACTTCAGAAGTTCTGACTGTTGCATTTGGTCGTTTCAATCCTCCAACTGTAGGTCACGGTAAACTTTTATCTGCTGCAAAGAAAGCATCACAAGGTGGAGACCTAAAAATATATCCTTCACGGTCACAAGATCCTAAGAAGAATCCATTGGATCCTGACATGAAGATTTCGTTTATGAAAAAGATGTTCCCTGATTATTCAGAGAACATTATTAATGACGATGAGATGAGATCTATTTTTAATGTTCTTACCACAGCATCAGAACAAGGATATAAAGATGTTAATATCATTGTAGGTTCAGATCGTCAAGCAGAGTTTGAGAATCTAGCAACCAAGTATAATGGAGATCTTTATGACTTTGAAAACATCCGTGTCATCTCTGCAGGTGTAAGAGATGCAGATGCTGAGGGTGTTGAGGGAATGTCAGCATCTAAGATGAGAAAGGCAGTTGTTGATGGAGACTTCAAAGCATTTCGTCGTGGAACTCCAAAAGATTTGAATGATGGTGACACTCAGGCACTGTTTGATGCAGTCAGATCTGGTATGGGAATCAAAGCAAAGAAAAAAGAAGTTGCAGAGATGTGGGAGATTGCACCTAAGTGTGATCCAAGAGGATTGAGAGATAATTATGTTTCTGGTAATATCTTTAATATTGGTGATATTGTAGAAAACTTGAACACTGGTCTTATTGGTAAGATCGTTCGTCGTGGAACGAATCATCTTATCTGCGTAACCAAGGAAGATCATATGTTCAAGTCTTGGATTCGTGATGTAATGGAGGCAGTGCAAAACTATCCAGGTCCATCTGGTGTTCCCTCTGACCAAAGACTAGTAGGAACTGATGCTCATCGTGAATATGTAATGAGACTCACGGGAACTGCTGGTATCAAAAATTTAATAAATAAGTATAAGAAAAAGAAGTAGTCGCATCCCCATGTCTGGAATTCACTTGAATGATCTCTCCAAAATCTACAGAGAGCAAATCGTAGAAAAAAAGGATGATACATATCTGGAACCAGATATGAAGAAGCGTCAAGCAAATAATGAGAAAGCACGTAAAGATATGAAGAAGATGGGTTCTATGAGTAACCCACATTTCGGAGATGGTCCTACGGGTAGTATGTCTTCTGAAGCACTTGATCCTGTTGGTAAGGAAGACGGTGATGTCAATAATGACGGTAAGAAAGACGGAACCGATAAGTATCTGATGAATCGCCGCAAGGCAATTGGTAAGGCAATCAAGAAAAAGATTTCTGAAGAGAAGAAAAAACTTCCTTATGGAAAAATGTACCGCAAGGCAGGCAACCTTGGACGTGACGGAAGTCCTGAGGCAATGGAACGTTCTAAGAAAATCACTGGTGTGATGAATAAGAACGCTGAAAGAGTTGCTGCTCATCGTGAAAGAGATGATGCTGCCAAGGATGCTAAAGATGCAAGAAGGGCTGCTGAAAAGGACAGACAGGCAAAGGCAAAAATGAAAGAGGAATTCATTCCTGAGGTTGTGACAGACAGTATGGATGACAAACCCATCAAGGAAAAGAAAGTAAAGAATGTTATTAAGATTAATCCTAAATTGGGTGAGTCCGTGAAAGAGATTGGTGGTGAACTGATTGAAGCAGTTGAAATCTTTGATATCCTTGAAGAGATTACTGATCAGGAACTGAGATTCATCTCTGATAAAATGATTGATGAGATTGTAGAAGAGTTCTTCCTTGAAGCAGCAGAGCAAGATGAGGATCTTGAAGTTCTGCAGCAAAATCTCTGTGAGTCTATTGATCTGTCAATTAGTCTTCTCCTGGAGCAAGATGCTGGTGCGGAAGCACGCAAGCGTTTAGGCAGTGGTCCTTCCAGAGCATCTGTCATGGACAGAGTAAAGTCTGCTGTTAAGAAACATGGTCCAACTGTAAAGGCAGGACTTAAGAAAGCAGGTAAGGCAGTTGCAAGAGGTGCTGGATATGCTGCTGGTGCTGCAGTAAGAGGAGCAAAGGCAGCAGGTAGAGAGTTCTCTAAGGGATATGAAAGAGGAAGACAAGGTTCTTCTGATTCTTCATCTTCCTCAGATTCAGAATCATCATCCACTCCTAAGAAGAAAGGACCAGGACTACTTGGTAGGATTAAATCTAAGTTGAAGAAAGGTATTGGCATGGCAGCAAGATCAATATCTAGAGGTGCTAGAAATGTAGCACGTCGTATGGATGAGGAAATCATCAACGAAAGAGGTGACTTTTGGAATCCAGATCCTGATGAGGATAGAAAACTTGGTGGACCTGGTGCAAACCAACGTGCCCGTGAAGATCGTGGATCTTCAAAACCTGCTGCTAAGAAAGACTACAGTAAGTCACTGAAACCAGGTGAATCTTACATGCAGTATGCAAAACGCAAGCAAGCAGAGAAATCAGCAAGAGCAAAGAAGTATGGTTATGCTGACAGATTGAAGAAAGAAGAAGTTGAGGAAGTTGATGAAGCGATGAAACCAGGTCCTCGTCGTGAGAAGATGAGAGCGAAGATGCATGACCCATACGTCAGAGGAGGCAGTAAGAGTCGTGGACAGGCTCATAACATTGCAGTTCGTGGTGATGTAAGCACTGGTGATCCTGCTATCAAGTCAAGAGGTGGCGGTGGCGTCAAGAAGGACAAGGGGATGGGTTATGGTGACAGAGGTGCTGGTAACAAAGCACGTCGTCGTGCAGGACAAGAACCACTGAGAGGGACTCGCACAGAAGAGGCATCAATGTCTCCTCAAGAGGTCCAACTTCAGAAGAAAAAGGCAATGATTGATAAGATGATTGCTTCTAAGAGAATGCAAGGTCTTAAGAAGTCTGCTTCTACAGAACCAGCAAAGGCAATGGGTGAAGAAGCATCAGATGCGATGAAGGATCGTCGCATGGAACGTGGTGGAGTTGGTGGCAACCAACGTTATGACCGTGCTCCTAAGGCACCTAATACCAATAAGTTTGGCACTGGCAAGACTGCTTTGCAAAAAGATATGGAGAAGAAGTACGGTAAAGGTGCTTCTGCCATGGATATTGTAAAGGCAGAAATCCGTGCTAAGCATGGTAAGGGTGCCATCATGGATACCAAGAAGAAGTAAAATGCCTGCGGTATCTAAAAAGCAGCAAAGATTCTTTGGAATAGTTCGTGCCATCCAAAAAGGTGAGATGGCACCGACTACTCCTGAGACTGCGAAGGCAGCTGCTGATATGAAGAAGAGTGATGTAAAAGATTTTGCATCTACTAAGCACAAGAAACTTCCTGAAAAGAAAGTTACTAAAGAGACATTTACTATTGATCCTAAGGC
>Ga0222719_10006064_pt1 | contig 10323 bp, 16 predicted proteins | sample C33_34DmetaG_FD_165039 | JGI IMG/M metagenome (GOLD analysis project Ga0222719, IMG submission 165039) | Estuarine water microbial communities from San Francisco Bay, California, United States - C33_34D | ecosystem: Environmental > Aquatic > Marine > Unclassified | place: USA: California...
CCCCGTGCCTGAATCAATACCTCGGCAACGGCAAACGCAACAGCCGCACCGGCCCGCCGTTCTTGCCTGTGTATGCTCTGAATGTGCTCCCGTGATCGCCCGCACCTGCGGGCAATGCGTTGCGCTGTCCAGCCGCGTGTGATCAGCTCCGCGATCATCCACGGCGTTTGTGTCCGTAGTTGCTCGCGCAGGTGCTCGCGCGCCCGCTCGTGATCCAGAATCAGCAACTGCACGTGCTCGGGATTTGTTGTCATTCGTTCACCCTCGAAACCCTTCCGGCGTCAGGAGATACAACCGGCCCACACGCAGCTTGAATGCCCGGCCAAATACCTGCACCGTAACATCGCGGACAATCTCCGGCTCAATCGGCTCTGCCCTCTGTGCGGCCCGCTGCGGCTCGCTCTGTGTCTCGTGCGGCTCACGTGTCGCGTTGTGGTCAACAATCGTCTGCGGTGCCGCTGGTGGTCCCTCTGGTGGCATGTCTGCCGGTTCTGCCCATTGTTCTGTCGCTGGTTCTGGTTGCGGTTCCGGGTCCGGCTCGGGCTGTGCGGCTGTCCGCTCTGCGGCTCGCTCGTCTGCCAATACCCGCAGGACACTGGCGACGCTGTCGTGGTCGGCCAAATTCCGCACGCTTGCGGCTTTTGCCACCTGCATGTATCGCTGTGCTGTGCTGGCGTCATAATCGAAATTCTGCCGCAACCAGTGCATCCACTGCCCGTGTTCGCATTGATCCTTTGCCGCCAGCAACGCACGCCCGCACGTTGCCGCCTGTTCGACCGTGCGCCGTGCCGAGGTCGCGCAGGCCTCCGCCGCTTCGTTTGCCATTTCCGCCAGTGTCACCAGCGGCATTGTTGTCAGATCCATGCTATACCCTTTCAGAAAAAACAACCGGCAGCCTCATTGCTGCGCCGGGGATCAGCCGGCCGCGTCGGATCGTCCGACGTTTACACGCTATCCGTGTGTTGCGGTTGTGTGCCTTTTGCTGTCGTCATACCCCGCCGAGAATTTGCCGCCGATACTGGATCAGCTCAACCAGCAACTGCCGCAGCCGTTGCGAGAATGGGTCAGCGGCCGCCAGCAATTCGGCTTCGTGATCGGCCAAATCCTGCGACGTTTCAAACTTTTCCAATCCTTGCACGAGGTCAACGACGGCTTGCCGCTCTGACCGGTCCTTGATTGCGTTGGCAATGTCTCGCACTTCATTCTTTGTTGCCTCGTACAACCCCGCCGCCGACGGTCCCTGCGCTGGCTCATCAAGCATTGTAATCGGTCGCTCACTAAATGAATCCGACTCTTCCGGTTCCATCATTTCGCCCGTTGGCTCTTCGCCGCTGATGGTCAACCACAAATCGCGGATCAGTCGCCGCCGTGCCTTTGCTTCCACGCCGTCTGGCCCGTCTGATTCGTAACACGGCAAGCGCATTGGCATTTGCTCCGACCGCTCAACTGTGATCGTCTCGCCGCGCAAGACGCACGACGCAACGCCCGCTAGAACCATGTCAAACTTGCCCACCGCGTTTGCCCGTGGCTCCATTCGCAATGCCGCCGCAGTCGCTTTAATCTGCGTTGCGCCAGCCTGCCGCAGCTTGTGCCGATGCCCGGCTTCCTTGACGAGAAACGCAGCCCCGCCCTTGCCGCTGATAATGGCAAACTGTGGCCCCGCTGCATCGGCCAACAGGTAGCCGCGTGTGACCGCTTGCTTGCTCACGGCTAGCACCTGATCGCCACGCACGTTGCCCGCAACCTCAATCGCACCGGCGTCGGCGGCAAACATTATCATTGCCTCAACGGCCGGAGTGTTCAACACCTTTGCAATTTCGGCCATTGCTTGCAGCCGATACATACTACCAACGACCGCACCCTGCGCCGCTTCGATATCAGACACCGCCGCCAGTTGTGTACAGCACTCGCCCAGTGCAGTGCCCGCCGCTTTCGCTTGGTCCGCTGTGATCAGCCCGTTGTCATTCCTCTTTGCCATTGTTGCACCCCGTAATAAAAGCCCGAAATACATCCGCACCCATGACAGCCGCCGCACTGCGTGCCGCTTGAATCCGCTGCCGTCTCTGTTCCGATTCTGCTGCTATTCGCTCGCCGCGTGCAATCCGCCAGCGGGCAAATTCACTCATCTGCCGGTCTCGCTCGCTGCGTTCTGCTGTCCAGTGTGTTGCCGGTTCCGGCTCGTCGTCCTCATACATGCTGTGCCCCGGCTCGTCCCGCCAGATGCCAAACACGTTGGGGCGCAGACCCGGCCCGGTTGCGTATTGTCGTTTCACTTGCTCACCCTTGCTGCCTGTTTGTGCGCGTTAAATTCGTCGGCGCTTGCTGGCTGCCTGCCGACAAACGACACCACCGGCCAAACATCATCAGGCGCGACCCACCCCAACAGCTTCATTCGCGAAATCATGTTTTGCGCTGTCCGCTTGTTGCTCCAAATAGCCGAGGTATCGCACCGCCCGGTTCTGTTCAGCTCATCAACACACCGCCGCAGCCCGCTGCCTTGCCTTTCTGTGCGATGCACAGTAACCATGCCAGCCGCAATCTGTACCCACCCGCCAGCCTGCAACGACCGCAGTTTAATCTTAGCCGCAATCAACGCGCTGCCTTTGCCCTGCCTTGCGACATAAGCAAACGGCACCAGCGGCATGATTGACGCTGCCGCACTGTTTAGCGGCATTGGCCCGGCTGCGTTAAGCCGTCGCAGAATCATTTGTGACCAGTCCCCATTGCCCGAACTGTGTCCGCCGCTGCCTGCAGCCGCTGTGCAATCGCGGCCAACTCCGGCCCTTCCATCTGCATTCTGCATGACTCACCCCGCGCAATAATGTTTTCCAGTTGTGTTGTGATACGCCGAAACCCTGACGCAATATGCAACGACACGTCACGCCCGCCAACCGTGGCACGTTTTCTCTCCCTGATGCGACCCTCTACAAATGCAACCTTTGCCGCCTCTGTTGTCAGCGCCCTAGCCTCGCGGACAACGCTCGCCATTTCCTCAGAGCCAACCCCGGCCTTTGCCAGCGCCGCAAGCTGCCTCAAAACGTTATGGTCGCTTTTGCATGGTGACATTGCCAGCACTGTTGTATTGCTCACCTCGCTGCAATCGTCCCCGGTGACGGCTGCAATTTCTTGCCGCACTTCGGTTGCTCGAATTTCCTTACCCAACGCTCCAGCAGGCACGTCCATTGCATCCGCCGCGGCCTGCTGTGTCAGCCCGTATACCGCCACCAGCTCAGCCGCCTGCTTAATTCTGTCCGCTCGCGTTTCACGCTTGCCGTTGGTCCGATTTAATCGCCTAGACAGGATCGCAAACTGCACCGCCGAAACGCTACAGCACATCGCTGGGAATAGGAGGTTTGATAGTTCAGCGATTGCTGCGTGTCGATGGTTACCGCCCGCTATCACATAGCCCGCGCTGCCGCTAATTTTGCAAACTACGATCATTGGGAACGTGTCGCCGCGCTGCATGCTTTCGCGGTAATCCGCAACCGCCGATTCATCCAAACGGTGCCGCCTTGCGCCGTTCTGGCGACTCTCGCCAACATTGATCTGCGCGTGATCAATGTGTTTCACTTCCCACGCAACGCCCATGCCGTCAAGCTCAGTCGCTGCCGCCTTATCAATCGCCCAAAGTGTTTGCTTCATTGCCACACCCTCCAAAAAAATTATTCGCCCTGATTCCAGCCGTCTTGATCCACATCCACGCCCGGTGCCATTTCAGCCCGGACGATCTCGCAGCCGCGTCGAATATCGAATGCGATGCGCACCTTTTTCCCCTTAACGCTACTGACAGAAATTGCGCCAAACGGCTTGCCGTCTGCGTCCCTGATTATGACCGCCTCACCTGGCCGCCGCATCAACACTAGGCTTCCCATTCGTCACACTCGCTTTCTGCTATCCCTGCCAGCATCGCCCGCAATCCCTGCGCCGCGTCGCCGTCGTAATCAATCACCGTCACCACCACCACCCCGCCCCGCACAGGGTCGAGCATCTCACCAACCTGCAGCCTTACGCGGCTGTCATCATCCCACACGCGGCCCGCTGTCATCGCGTCAAGCATTGCCTTCCAATAGTTGTCACAATCCCGCGTCCGCTTGTCTGGCGGGTGCATTTGGGCAATTACCGCAACGCTGTGCGTGATCTGTTGCACGTTGCGTTGCTCGCAAATGTCAACGACCGCCTCACAATACGCTTTGCCCTTGTGTGTCACGTACCTGCGCCCGTGCATGCCGCCGCCGTAGTAACTGTTGACCGTTGGCGGCCACGGAAGTTGCAGTTGCATCCCGCTCCCCTCAGTGATTCGCTGCGCCGCCTGTGATGGCAGACGACGCCGCAGGCAACACAACGAGTGTTGCCCCCTTATGGCTCCTTAATGAATCGGCCGGGAATCGAACCCGGTAAACGGCCCACGCCGCCGACTCGTTCGGTGCTGCCTGCCGTAAAGCAGCCCACCTGCAGCACCCGGACGGAACGCCCGCCCGTTTACGCATGGTGCCGTGCGCACTCGTGATCACCTCATGACAACTCACACGCACGACACCGGCCGAAGCAGGCTACGCCGCCGCCCCGGCTTGCTTCCGTCACCAGCCGATCAGGCCACCAACCCCGTTGCCGATCAGGTCAATCAAATCGCCTAGACTTGGCTCGGGAACTGTGCTGTATTCGTGGTATTCGATATGCTCAATAACTCCGTCTGCTGTGCCGCTGCCGGAAAATTCAAACCGCATTTGATCCAGCCCGTCCGGGATGTCAATTCGAAACGTCTGCAGGTTATTTTCTCCCGACTCGTGCGTGTAGACCACACGCCCATTGAACTTCCAGACCGCGTATTCTCGGTCATTGCTCAGGGTGACGGTGAGGAAACCCGGCTGCAAACTAACATCCTGCTCCGCGTAGAATTCCACCATGCCCCGGCTGTCATTGCCGCCAAACTCAAGCGCCCCGTCTCGGTGATGCTGAATCCAGTCGTTTGTCACAAAATCGCTGATATCGTCCACTGGTGCGCCGGGAATCCTTTTGATGCCGTACCTGTACCCGTGCGCCGTGTATTGCCGATCCATATGGTTGTTGTGAAATCCGTCAGCGTTCAACCACACCGCCCCGCCGCCGCATTTGTCAGTCAAATCCCACTGAATCAGATCGCCTTTGCCGTCGGATTCCGTCGCCCAAAACGGATGCTGAAACTCAGTGAAATCGTGACTCATCATCAGGATTTCTGCATTTGCACCACCCGCCAGCACTGCCAGTGCTGCCGCAACATTCCACCATTTCATCGAATCAATCCTCGTCAAAAATTAAACACCAAATAATCAGGGCCACCGCGGCCCCGATGATTGTCCCCAGTGCAGCGCTCATGTATGTGCATCGCAATCGCAATCGCAACTATCGCCCCAGCCGCTGCCACTACCGTCGCCGCTGCCCCAGCCCCAACTGCTGATGAAGCTCAAAAAACCGCCGCTACCTCTGCCGCTGTTGTCACCACTGCCGCTGCCGTCGCCGCTGCCGCAGCCCCAACCGCGACCGTAGCCGTCGCCACTGCCGCTGCCGTCGCCCGTGCCATAGCCTCTGCCGCTGCCGTCGCCCGTGCCATAGCCTCTGCCGCTGCCGTCTCTCATCCTGCCCTCCATTCCGGTTGAGCCCGCAGATTCTCCGCTGCCGCACCTGTGCATGGAATAATCTCGCAAGCATCGAGCACGATTCGTCCCTTCACTATCACACACACACGCCCGGATTCGATCCCGTCAACGGCAACCTGCGACAAGGCCGCAGCACCCTCCCAGTAGTGGATCATTCGGGACCAGCCCATTTCCACCTTTGTGCCGGCTCGCTTGTAGTTGCGGGCAAAAAACACGCCCGAATCTCTGCCCCTGATGATGTAATACTTTTCACTCATTGGCTGACCCCTTTTCAATTGAATACCGCCACAACTCCCACGCCCCCGCAAACAGCAGGGAGACGCTCGGAACGCTGACAGCCTCCAGCAGGATTGAAAACGCTGTGAATTGTTCTTCGGTCATGTCATCGCCTCCACCCAAAGATCAAAGCTCAACGTAACACTGCACGCCGCCAACCATGATGTGCCCCTCTGGACCAGCGAGAACCGACTCGCAGACTTCTTCAACTGTTGGTGTCCGGATTACTGCCCCGGTCTCGCTGTTGCACAGATTACTACTAATGCCGGTTGCAGCATCGAGCAGTAGCCGCATCCCGTCACGGTCTGACCGTGTCAAGTCGCTGCCAGTGCCCTGATTCCGCCATTCGCAGCAGTGCTGCAATTTTGCCACCAGTGTTGACTGGTCCGCATCCTCAAAAATGCAGCCTGCGATTGTCATGGCCGCCTGTGCGATTCGTTGCTCGTCGTTCATTGTTTTGCCTTTCATGGCTCAAGAAACGCCCCGCGTTGGCGGGGCTTGTGTTGTCCGTGATTAGCCGCCGAACCCGCATCGGCAACCTTTGACGCAGCTCATCTTAATTCCGCGACGGTGCATGGTCTGCATGAATTTTACATGCTTGCGGTCAATGCACTTGCCGCAGACAGCATCAGGCCCGTCAGTTGCTCGGTCGTCAGCAGTTACGATTCCAGTTTTGCAGTTATGACACTTCATTGCATTGCCTTTCGTGGCTCAAAGTTTGTCGCGTCAGCGTTATGCCTCGCGTGTGTTCATGGTATCGTCAGATTGCCGACGGGTCAACACTGCGTTTTTTATTTTTCGTCAAATTGCCGAACATTCACCCATCAGCCCCGCACCGGCTGCAAACCCGCACGCCGTTTAATGCGTGCCACTTGTGGTTGCCGCCGCATCGTGTTGACCATCCTTGATAATCGCGATACGCGCCGTAAAGCTTGCCGCAGTCGTCGCACTCAATGCAATGCGCTTCCGATTCGTCAAGGTCTTCCGGTTCCGGATGTGACGCTTGGCAATACGGGCACACCGGTGCTGTTGTGTTTTCTGTCGGATATTGAAACATTACTCACCCCCTCGCGCGCCAGCCACCCACGCGGCCACGTCTGCACGCAATGCCGCTCGACTGCCGCAACCCAGAACCACAATCGGAAATGCCGCCCGGTCCGCCGCACTGATTAGCGTTGTACGTGCAATGCCGACCGCGTCAGCCAGTGCCGTGCCAATTGTCCACAGGTCGCCCGGTAGTTGTTTTTGCTGTGCCATTTGTTCGCACCCTTCGCAAGTTGTCGATAATTCTTCACAATCTGCTAGCGGGTTGCCGCAGGCTTTGCAATTGTCCATTTGTGTTGCCCTTCTTGGCTTAGTAAAGACAAACGCCCGCTGCCGCTTCTGCCGCTGTGCGTTCTTCGCGTGTTGCCGGGTAGCCGCGCCCGTCGCGGCCATTTTCAAAGCCTTTGACGTGGCTCATTGTCAGCCCTGTTCGCCTTGCCAGTGTTGCAGCTTTAATCCATCGGCCTGTTTGATCGTCTCGCCATGCTGGACTGCCTGCGCGATCGCGGAATGTGCAGTATTGAAATGTTTTTGGTTTCATTATGTTGCCTTTCATGGCTCAAGAAAACGCCCGCCGAAGCGGGCTTGTGTCAAGTTTTTTCGTCCGCTCACCATTTGCTGTCGCTTTCTTCGGCCTGCCCCATCGCGATCAGCAATTCAGCCTTTTCGATTCCAATCTTTACCCACCGGTCTGCACCCCAGTTCCAAACCTGTGCGATTCTCTTGCCGTTTTTGTCTTGCTTGAATCGAATTTCTTTGATTGCTGTTTTGATCATTGCATTGCCTTTCGTGGCTCAGTGTTTGTCGCGTTTGCCGTTGTGACTCGCGTGCATGGATGGTATCGACGTTTTGACGATGCGTCCACACTGCATTCGACATTTTGTCGAAAGTTTCTGGAAATCAATCAGGGTCAACAACTGGCCCCGCTAGCCACACCCAACTGCCGCCGTCGCACCACGCACGGCGCAACCACGTGATGGGCTGTGTGCCGACGTATCCGTAGTATCGCGACCACGTAACACTGCCGTCGGCTGTGTTCCACGCGGCAACGCTGTGCGGTGCTTGCTCTTCGTAGTTCCGAAACTCGATACGGTGCCGATCGCGCACGGCGGTTAGCCTGCGACTGTCAACAAACCCAAACGGGTTGTTGTCCGGGTCGGGGCTTGTAAGGTATTGGATATACAACCCGGCCTCGTAGGCTGCGCACGTGTTGTCGGGCTGCGTTTTGCCGAGTGCCCACAGATTGACGTTGCTATAGATACCTTCGGTATTTTCTCCGAGTGCGCCGATGATCGCTGCCTCAATCTGCGCCTCTGTCGCATCCCATGCCAGCCACGACGTGTAGACCGTCGCTGCCCCCGGCTTATCCCATCCTAGCCGCCATTCAGTTGTGCCACCGCTGCGGAATCCGGGCGGCCAGTACCAACTGACGGCAAGCCCGTTTGCGGCAGACCCGGACGGCGTGAAGCTGGCGAACTGAATCCGGCGCGTGTTGAATGCTTGATCTGTTCGCAACTCGCTTGGCCCTGCGCTCGGTGGTGCAAGTTTCTGTCTCGGCTCGCCAACGACGTTGCCCGTGACCGTGCCGTAAATGTAGCCAGCCTCACCAACGCCAAGGTGCCAGTTATCGGTGCCGTCGTTTACGTCGTGCGCGTCTTCGGTGTAGTATTGACTGCCGCCCGTGTCGGGCACAACAAGTTGCGCACGGTACGTGTGCCGCCCTGCACTGCTGCCGCTGTTGAGTCTTGTCAGGCTCCACGTGTCGAGCGTAACGTTGCCGCCGTCAAGTTGCGAACGTGTGTTGGTGCTCACGTCGAACTTGAGCGCGACGGTTCGGTTGCCACCATACACGCCGCATAGCACACTGACGCAGGCGGTATCATCCTCAACGTGCATGCCACGCGTACGCACGCTCGAGGTGTTGTGCAACCGTACCCAGTCCTGCGACCACGCGCCGCCGCTGTAGCTCCACGCCTCCAGCGTCCGCTCAAACGTGCCGGATGTCGCGCCTTGGGTTTGGCACACAAACCGCCCGGACGCAGCCGCCTCAATGCTGTACGCGCCAGCAGTGCGCGGAATTGTCGTGCTCGGAAATGGCAACCCAGACGGAAGCAGGTAGTCGCCGCTGCTGCCCGATCCGTATCCCATGAGGTAACCAACATCGCTCGCAATACCCCCGGCGCTCGGGTCGATGGTAAACACGGACGCGGCCGTGCTGCGGTAGATCGTGTAAGGAAACGTTGCGACGACGTACCGCGCATCGTTTAGCATATGATCAATATGCCCGTCGGCATTTGCAAACGTTACCGTCAGTGTGATTGCCGAATGTGGCCACGGCCCGCCGGTTGCACTGGCCGATGATACATCAGACGCAGCCGCCACCGCTGTTGCCATTGCCGCCGCTGTGCTGTTGTGCGCGACTGTCACGGTTGACTGCAGAGACAGCGAAACGCCGAACCCTCGCGCGGTCTTGAGATAGATATCGCCAGCCTGTTGCGTATGCGGAAGGAACTCGTAAACCTTGGTCGCTGTCGTCGTAAGATTTGTTTTCGTGACAAACTCCACGGCCGGTGCGACGTGCCCGTTGATTGCCATCTCGCCGCCGCTCAGCCCGGCAGAATCGCCGCCCCCAAACAAGTTCACGGATTGCGGGTAGTCGGGCGAATAGATGTCCAGAATCCAGTCAACCGCTGTCGTCGTGTCGGTGCCTGCGGTGCCGTCAATGTCTGCAATGGTCACACCCCGGCGGCTATTGTTCACATAGCTATCGCTGCCGGTGTTATAGTCCGCGCGAAACTGATTGCCCGATACTGTCGCCGCCACATTGTTGCCGGTTGTGTTGTCGTGCGTCAGCGCAACGAAATCGGTTGAGCCATACACCCGCGCGGACTTCCAGCCCGGCCCCCACTCCCATTGCGTGACGCCGTCAGACGCCTGCAAGCCCTTCAATGTGATTGCACGCTCGCCGCCCTTGCATTGACAACAGTGCCCCGCCTGCATGTCTCACCCCGTGCAATCCGCGGCATAGATCTGCCACTCGCCGTCGATCCATTCAATTTTGCAATACGTGCCCGCGGTGTAGGCGAGAAACAATGCACGGTTAGTCACCAGCACATTGCGGCCAGTGTCTGCCATGTCTCCGGAGCTGTTTTTGGCGTATACGCTGAACGTCGCCGTTGACGGTGCATCTTCCCATGCGTCCGCACTGTCCAAATCGAAGTCTAGCACCCCCTGCAATCGCCGCTGGCTCTGCTGGTATCGGCCCCGGTGCCCTTCCGCGTTGCGGTACTCGCCAAGCACCTGGCGGATTGTCCGCCGGATTAGTGCAAGCAGTTCAGCATTGATTAGAAAACCGCTCATGTCAAGGGTA
>Ga0222719_10006069_pt1 | contig 10315 bp, 14 predicted proteins | sample C33_34DmetaG_FD_165039 | JGI IMG/M metagenome (GOLD analysis project Ga0222719, IMG submission 165039) | Estuarine water microbial communities from San Francisco Bay, California, United States - C33_34D | ecosystem: Environmental > Aquatic > Marine > Unclassified | place: USA: California...
AAGATTCTTTTTATTACTTTATTTTCCATACTGTTAGTATACCAAAAAGTTGACCCCATTGTCAAGCTTTATCGTATTCTCCTTAATCTTTTGTTTTTTCATTATAGACATAGTATAACAAAAAGTGACACCTATTGTCAAGCTTTGTTTAGTCTATTTTTAGGGTTTTTTCGAGGGTATATGCTTCGTTTTCGTCTAAGATTCCGTCTGTAATGACTTGTCTTAAATGCACCATTTCGTGTGCAAGTGTCACATATCTTTCTGAGTCATATTTGATATAGATATCAATATGGGTTTCGTCTTTAAAATAACGAGGGAATTCTATGATTCCCTTTTGTTTGAATGAGGGTGGAAGTCTTTTTATGTATACAGTGACATTTTGTTCATCTGCAATATCCAACTGTTCTGCAAGACTGATAGCTTTGTCTAACATTTTGTTGTCCTTGCAGTAGATTTCCACTATTCTTCCTCTTCTATCTCTTCTCTAGTGTCTTCGTCCATATCTGCACCACAAAATGGACAGTAATCTAATTCATATTGGTGTGAATCCATGTTGTGATACACTTCACACTCTGATTTACATGATTGACAATACAATCTGAATGCAAACTCTTCCATTATTCCTCCTTTGGAATATATTCGTCTTCTGCTTTACCCGTCTGAACCATTACAAGTTTGTATATGTTCTCAAAACTCTTCTTCTTCCCATCAAGTGTTGCATACGGAAGTGGGTGTTTTGCTTCGGGTTGATAGAAATCTAATCCAGCAGTCAATACTCTGACTTCTTGATACATTCTATCTATGTTTTTAAATAAGTGTTCCCACCTTCTATCTATTACTGTTTGTTTGTGAGGTGGATTCAGATACAAACGGTAGGTTTTCATTAGCTACGTGATTTTATATCTTCAACCACTGCTTCCATTTCTTGATAACCACCAATTTTTTGGTCGTCAAATATCACTTGAGGGAATGTTCTTGCAGTTGGAAATAATTCTTTCATTTCCTCTGCAGTAAAATCAGTTTCTAAAGATTTATATTCAAAATCATACCCTTCTCTTTCTGCAAGTGCTTTTGCTTTGTCACAATATGGACAATTTGGTTTACCATAAATTACAAATTTCATTTTAACTCCTGTTGTATAAATTTACCGATTGTTTCTCTCATACTAAATGTGTCTCCCTTGACTTTCTTGCAGTTCTAGTTTTACCATTTTTAGTTCTATAAGGTTTTGTAAGACCTTTAGTTCCTTCTAAATTTCTCACCAATAAACCATAAATGGCTACAAGTGATAACATTGCAATTGAAAATAATAATACTAGTTCCATCATAGTTTAAAGTCCTCAAATGTAGAATCATCTACGTCTTGTTTAATACCACCAATAAGATAGGATTCAATCTCCGTCTCTTGTGGTGCGTTCTGAAGTCCTCTACTGTTGAACCAGTGTTGTGTCCATGGTAAAGGGTTATTTGCACTTGAGATATCATATATAGGGTTCAATCCTAATGCACGTAATCTCTTGTTTGCAATAAATTCTATGTATTGACTCAACAATGGAACACTTAGTCCAATCATTGACCCGTCCTTGAATAAGAACTCTGCCCAATCTTTCTCTTGTTGAACTGAGTCCTCATATAATTCATATACCTCTTTTTCACAATCTTTCATTACTTTGTTCATAAGTTTATCATTCTCATGATTCTTATAAGCTTTGAGTATGTGTTGTGATACTGCAAGGTGTTGTGATTCGTCTCTTGCAATGAAAGAAATAATCTTTGCACTTCCTTCCATAAGTTTGAGTTCTCCGAATCCGAATGAACATGCAAAGGATACAAAGAATCTAATTCCTTCCAGTATGTTTACACTTATAAGTGCGAGATATAATGCTTTATAAAGGTCATAGTCGTCAACCTTTAATCCTAGTAATCTTCTACGACCAAGTGCAATGAACTCGTCATACTTTTCAGTGACCATTTCTGCACGTTTTACGATTGCTTCTTCGTCTAGTATAGTGTCAAAGATATCACTTGGGTTTGCATATACATTCTTAATGATATGTGTATAAGACCTACTGTGTATGGTCTCCATGAAGTCCCATGTGATAATACAAGACTCAAGTTCAGGCAAAGTCACAAACGGTAAAAATGCTATGGATGGAGCTCTACCTTGAACTGAGTCGAGTAAGGTTTGATACCTCAAATTAGAGGTAAATATGTGTTTTTGTGCAACGGTTAATTGTTGATAATCACTTCTATCTTTTTGAAGAGACACTTCCTCGGGTCTCCAAAAGAATCCTAATTGTGTTTGAGTAAGTTTATCAAATATAGGATACTTGAACTCGTCAAATCTTTGAGTATTCAATTCTTCACCGAAGAACATTTTGTTCTTTGTGAAATCTACTTTGTTCTTATTAAATACTGTCATTTTTTCTTCTTTTCCATAGTTTCCATTCCACCATAATTATTGCAAAACTCAGACCTATTTCCAAATTTTCTACTTTCGTAATCCTCATGGAATTCTTGATATCTTTCTTGTAGTTCTCTAGGTTTTGGTGTGTGTTGTGAATGATATCTACTAACTCTACCGTCAAATTCTAAAACCATAGGTGCAATGAAAGTCTGAGGATTTACTTCTGTGTCCATTCCACTCCAAGTAGAACTTGGAATGTTTCTCATATAACCTTCTCTATTATAGAAATGTGCAAAAACATGATAACTATATTCACCAACTAAAAAGTCTCTCCAGTGCATCACATTAGGCCCTTGATATAGTAATACATCACCAACCTCTAATTCTACACAAACTGATTCTCTTTTTCTATTTGAAATTCCTTGTGTTTGTTGAAATGCCTTTTCGGGTTCATCATTATCAACCCAATTCTGAGAATTATCTAACCATATCTTCCATGGTTTTTTATCATCTGTTTGATAATCCAAACATGTTGTTATTGATATCTCACATGAAGGTCTATCTCTATGTGACTTTAAGTATGCACCCCTTTCATATTTTCTACAATATGCATATGTCTCACCCAAATTTAAGTCAAGAACATTCTTGAGCTTATCCTTGAGATATCTATTTAGTGCAATTCCCATTGGAGAACCTGATTCACCGTGTGATTTATTTAAAGAACTTTTTGGTGAGTTCCAAGTTATTTCATGTTCATGTCTAAAGAAAACATCAAATGCTTGTTTGTTATGTTCAATCACTTTCCATGAATCAAGTGCAAAGGTGACTATTTCCTTTGGGATAAAATCTCTTAGGACAACATATCTGTTCTGAATAAAGTGTGCAGTAATTTTATTTGTTTTACTTTGAAATTTTTTACCGTCAGCCTCTACTATATAAGTGTCTTTGTCTTCAAATGGCACATGCTTCACAATCTTCCTCCCCTTCATCATTGTTCACTGAATCTAACATGGGTGGGATATAATCATTCATTGCAGAATTTTCGTCCTTAATCACGTCTTCAGTTTTACCGTCCATGGTGTTTTGATAATAACTTGTTTTCCACCCGTATTTATATGTGTTCAACATGTCCCTCGCCATTACTGATACTGGAACTTCTCCGTTCTCATAGTTCTCGGGATTGTATGACCAGTTTCCACTAATTGCTTGGTCAAAAAACTTCTGCATAACTGCAACCACATTAATGTATCCTGTATTATCAGGCATATCCCATAGTAATGTGTAAGAGTTCTTCAATATAGAATATTGTGGAACTACCTGTTTAAGAGTTCCCTTTTTACTCTTCTTAACACTTAGGTGGTCTCTAGGTGGTTCAATACCATTCGTTGCATTAGAGACGACTGAGGAACTCTCAGAAGGCATTTGTGCAGTCAATGTAGAATGTCTTAAACCATGTATTTTAATTTCTTTTCTCAGTCCTTCCCAATCCATTTTAAGATTGTTAGGAACTAATTCATCTACGTCTTTCTTGTAATGGTCAATAGGTAGTAGACCTTCTGCATATTTTGTTCTATCAAAATCAATACATGCACCATTTATTCGTGCAAGATTGTTTGAAGCTTTGAGAAGGTAGTATTGGAATCTCTCTGTTAAGTCATGAACCAGTTCCCAAGCTTTAGGGTCGTCATATTTAACCTTGTTCTTTGCAAGGTAATGTGCTAGTCCTATATAACCAATCCCAAGACTTCGTCTTGCAATGGTTGACATTTCTGCAGCTTTTACTGGATACTCTTGGAAATCTATCAGTTCTTCAAGTCCTCTCACTGATAGGTCACAAAGAGATTCCAACTCCTCTTCTTTAACTATTCCTACATTGATTGCACTAAGAATACAAAGTGCAATTTCTCCACCACCTTCAATATGTTGAATTGGGTCTGTAGGAAGTGTAATTTCTTGACATAGATTACTCATGTTTACTTTGTCTATAAATGAACTATGTGAATTACTATGGTCAATATTCATTATATAAATTCTACCTGTCTCGGCACGTTCTTTTAATAAACTAGAGAATAGTTCTCTTGCATTGACTTTAGTTTTTGGAATAGAATATGCATTCTCATACTTCATATACAATTCGTCAAACTCGGGTGTTCCAAATGCATCATATAATCCTTCTACCTCGTGTGGTGAGAATAATGTAATGTCTTCGTTCTTTAAGAAACGTTGATAAAAGAGTTCACTTAATTGTATTGAGTAATCAAGTTTACGAACTCTGTTATCTTCTGTTCCTTTGTTATTCTTTAATACTAGAATGTCTTCTATTTCTTGGTGCCATATTGGGAAATGGACTGTCGCACTTCCTCCTCTGACACCATTTTGGGTGCAACATCTAACAGTTGATTCAAACTTCTTAAGGAAAGGTATGACTCCAGTATGTTGGACTTCACCTCCTCTAATTCTTGAACCAAGTCCTCGTATTCTCCCTGCGTTAATTCCGATACCAGCTCTTTGTGCAACATATTTTCCAATCGCCATATCACTTGAGAAGATACTGTCGAGAGTGTCGTCTGTATCGACAAGGACACACGATGCAAATTGTCGTAAAGGAGTTCTAACTCCAGCCATGATAGGGGTTGGGATATTGATTTTGAATTGTGAGATTGCGTCGTAATATTTTTTGACATAATCTAATTTGTCTCCTAGTTCACCACCATACTTTTTAAATAAAGTCATGGCAATTAACATATACATGAATTGTGGTGTTTCATATACCAATCCACTTGACCTATCTTGCACTAGATATTTGTCTACTATTTGTTGTAATCCAGCATATGTAAATGTAAGGTCACGTGAGTGTTTGATATATTTGTCTAATGTTTCTAACTCTTCTTCCTTATACCATTTCAATATGTCATCGTCATATACTCCGTAGTCTATGTTTCTCTCAATGATTTCTTTAAGAGGTGGATAGATTTCTGAATCCTTCCACTTTGTATTAAAGACTTGTTTTTGAATTGCAAATAGAAGTAATCTAGATGCAACGAATTGATAATTTGGTGACTCTAATGATATCAAATCACTTGCACTTTTTACAAGAATCTTTTGAATTTCTTTTGTTGTGATTCCGTCATAAAATTGTAATCCACTATTCATTTCTACTAATGACTCTGATACACCTGTAATTCCTTTACAAGCTTTGTGAACCATTTTGTGGATTTTATCTAAATCTATCTCTACCCTTGACCCGTCTGATTTTAAAACTTTTATGTCTGAATTCATATCTTCTTATACTCCTGTAATTTTGCTTTTGCTGAGAGACCACTGTAAGTATTAGAATCTATTATTTCTACTATTTCTTCTTGTGTCAAACCACCAAGAACCATATCATTAATATCTTTAAATTCACTCACTCTTCTTTCATTCCATATGCATACATTATAACCAAGGTCTATGACCTCATTAATCTTTTTGATTATTTCTGTATTTCTTGGTTCGTTATCATAAATGATTATTGCATTTTCCTTTAACGAGTCATCTATTTTTTTGAAATCACTACCACCAACTGCTATACTATTGGGTAGGAATAAACTGTCTATCGGCCCCTCAGTCACATAGATAGTTTTAGTTTTGTCCACGTTTTGTATGTTATAGATAAGTGGCACGTCATCTAGGAATCTCATGGTTAAGTATCTAAGAGGTGAATCGTTTATTGCACGACCAGTGATACCAACTAATTCCCCGTCTTCTCTAATGAACGGTAATATCAGTCTTGGGTCTTGTCCCAACACTCTGTCTTTATACTTATGTGATAATAAATTTAAAGATTGTGCATGGGGTGTAAACCAAAGTTCTTCTTGTCGGTCTTTTGGAATCTGTCTTGAATCAACAAATTCTTGTGCAATCACCTTGTCGGATACCTTAAAGGCTACTGCACTCAAATCGACTTTCTTCATATTTAGTAATTCTTCATTTGGAGTGAACTTAAATTCGTTTGCACTCAACATTTTTTGATTCTTAGGTTTTACACCTTTCTCTTTCAACCACTCTTTTAGGTATTCTTTATGAATTACTGGAAAGTGGTCTTTGATAAAATTAATTGAAGATGTCGAATGACCACAATTGTGACATTTATACACAAAACTTTGACCCACTGTAAAGTGGAATCCACGAGCTTTAAACTGATTCTTTTGGGAATCACCACAATAAGGACACCGATGATTCAGTGTATTGTCGTTCTTCCATTTCCCTAGTTCAACAAGTGAAACAATACGGGAAAGATATTTTCTCTCTAACCATAGCATACATTCATTATACTATAATCAAAGAGAAAATACAAGTGGGTTTATCCGTCTATTATTGCCTGTAGTTCTGCAAGTTTCTCGTTATGAGTGACCATAGAAGCATCGTATGAAGCTTGAGCAAGTGTCAAGGCTTCTCCATCTAAATCAGACGCAGGTGCGACTGGAGGATTTGCTTCTAATGATGCTTTTGCGTCAGCGGCAGAAAAGTCGGTTTTAACTTCTTCTGACATGTTAATCTCCTGTTAAATTTAACCTTTTATTTAGGTTTTTTCGGAACTCTTATGACTGTTGGTCTATCTAAAATTTTAGTTGTTAAGACCCTTGGTGTCTTTCCACTAGGATTTGATATAAGTGCAATACTTGTAATCAATAATAACACTGCAAGTGGGTCAAACACAAAGATAAGTGCAAAAATCACCCATCTAATTGCATTGTCAAGATACTTGACAGACTCTTCTTGTCCATATATGACCTCTGCAATATACTGTATCGGCCCTACTTCTCGTTCAAAACCGAGTATTTCCTGTTCGAAAGGAAACTTTTCCTCTCTTAACTCTTGTATTGTATCATATATGTTATCAATCTGTCTATTGTATTCTTCAATGTTTTCTATTTTTTCGTCTGCATTTCCGTTTGATAGAGTTTGGAGTCTACTGATTTCTGCATTTGAAGTGTCTATAGTTTTTTGTGCATTTTCTCTATACTTGTCAATATTACTCTGTTGTTCTTTGATATCTGCACGTATTTGGTCTCTTTGTTCCTTCTGAGAATCATATAATTGGTCTGCTTGTGCAACATAATCAATGACTCTAACCTCGTCATTAAACACTCCCTCGTCCACTGTAATCGTCTCTACACCCTTGTTTCTAAGTTCCGCTACCTGAGTATCAAGTGTTTTCAGTTCAACTCTTAAACTATCGATTTGACCTTGTGCGAAGTCTATATCCCCTTGAACTCTATCCCATGCACCGTCTCTTATCTCTATTTGTGCATTGACTGAATCAGATACGTCTAGTCCACCCGAATTTAATCCACTAATTCTCTCTTCTAATAGTGTAATTCTGTTCTCTTCTCTACCAATCTTTCCGTCAATCTGATTGATTTCCTGTTGTGCAAATTCGGTTGCATATGAAGTGTCTGAACTTGCCTTTGCAAGGTATCCAAAAATCCCGAGTGAGGTAATTAACATTAACACTACAACACTTACCACCAAATAATACTTAAAGTAATTCAACTTCTCCCAAAACATGTGTAAGTAAGCCGCACTGACAATCTTACCAAATTCCAATGCACCTGCCATGATAACGATTCCTAAGAATGCACCACTGAATATGGTTGCAAGCCCAAGAACACTGAAATATGCAGCTATACTAGCAATTCCAATAGACGTAATAAGGGCTAGGTAATTCAAAAATTTCATAACTTAAATGTATCGTCTTAAGAGTTTATACATGTTATCTGTATCGTATCTCTTATCTCTTTTCTTTTTTTGCATTGTTGGAGGCATACTAATTGCACCTCCTGTAGAATTCATTGGTGCATCTTCATTTATCTCTTCGACTTTCATATACTTGAATAATTCTTTACCAAGATATACACCTGCTTCAAAGTCTGAAGGATAATGCAATCCTGCTATGACTCTACCGAATCCACTAATCTTTGCACCGTTCATAATTCCCTGTTGGTGTTGTGGATACATTTTACTGTAATATAATCCTACAACATATGGTTGTGTTGTATGTCCACTAGGGTATGAAGGTGTCTTACTTGTTTCTGTTTCAAATCTTTCGAATTCCATTCCTAAATGTTCTGCAACTTGATATGGTCTTGCACGATTGAAATGGTTTTTGTGGTGTTTGATTACTGGACTACATTGTTTTCTGATAAAGTCTATAGTGTCTTGACTGTATTCTAAGTCATGGTCGTCCATGTATTGTTTGATATAGTATGCACCGTCCTCGTCACAATTGATATATTGTTGTTTCTGTTCTTCTGTTGCACCTTTTACTAACTTCTGAACTTCTTTCAGTTCTTCTACAACTTTTGAACCTTTAGGATATGCACCTAACATTATGGTTTCCCAACCTTCGTCCCATAGTGTAAGTTGTTTATACTTGGGTTTCTTTAAGTCCTTTTGTTGACCAAAGGTAAGGTTATCTATTTCTTGTATTGATTCAATAAACATCATCTGCAGTCAATATGACTCTCTCCTCGTTTATGTGTCCAATGTATGTTTGAATACCATATATCCTTTCGTATTCTGAATGAATAAGGACTCGGTCTTTGTGTTGGTGTATGATTTCACCCTGTTCTTTGATTGGGAATCTAACACTATATGTTTCACCAATAATCAGTTTACCAACATTGATTGACTCACTGATTGTTTCTGCAGTGAGTAGTTCTTGTTCTTTTAAATGTCTGTAAAACTTTTCGTATAATTCCTCACCTTGTTCATCGTCAAGTTCCGCCTCTTCTTTTAATAATAGAAGTGCAATTGCATACGAAGCGAATTGTGTTTTTCCGAAAGGAACTTTCTCAATGATTTTCTTTAGATTGAATACAAGTCTATGTAAAGGTGTGAGTGAAGATTTCTCTGCCTTGGTGAATGGTTCATTGGGAACCATTTTCCCGTCTTCATTCTCAATCTTTTTGATTCTGTTTCCATTCGTATCAATGAAACCAAATTTATAGGCCTTCATTTTATTGAAAGGTGTTGTTAACATCTTCAATATACGGAAAACTATGAGTGTGTCGACAATCCTCATTTTTCTACCTTTTTATTCATAGAACTATTTAGGTATTTTTAAAGGTCTCGCAATCGTTCTACAAGATTTTCGTCAATAGGAATCTCTATTTTCCAACCTTCCTCTATGTATTCTAGGTATAATAACATAGTTTTTATAGAAGACCAGTAGTTGTCGTCTTTGATTTTGAACTCTAACATTCTCATGCAAGCGTCATATCCAAAGACATTGAATAGACATATGAGGTGGTTTAACATGAGACGTTCTCGGAGTTCTCCGTTCTCATGATATCGGTGTAATAACCTTTTAAGGTATCTGAATCTGCGTAGGTCTTCTTGAAAATCCTCCATGTCTTCACATTGAGGGTCGTCATAGTGTTTCATTGCATATGCAGAAAAGTTTTTTGCTGTGATTTTGTCAAATAGACTCATAATGTAATAGTATGTAGGTGTCCCCGAAGGGACACTACTTTAAACTAAAGAACCGATAACTTTATAAGTTCCGTTGTCGTTCTGTTCGTATTTCACATTTAGTGATACGATTTTTTCTTCTCTTTCAAATTCGTCATGTGGTGTATCAACTGTTTTACCAGTAATAACTCCATATCTATTGAATTGAATGTCGAATGAACCTTCTTCTGATGCAAACTCTAAGTCTGATTCACCAGTTTTATTAAGTCCTAATAGAGAAAGTTTTGCTTCCATTTGTGCAACAGCGGCTTTTGGATTCAACCATTCTGATACTGCAGTTTGACCTAAGATTGCATTAACCTTAGCTTTAACGTCTGCATCGTCTATATCATGTGGGACTTTTTCTGAACTTAGTCCAGCTGCACCCACAAAAAATGCGTTAGAATCTGTTGG
>Ga0222719_10006071_pt1 | contig 10312 bp, 10 predicted proteins | sample C33_34DmetaG_FD_165039 | JGI IMG/M metagenome (GOLD analysis project Ga0222719, IMG submission 165039) | Estuarine water microbial communities from San Francisco Bay, California, United States - C33_34D | ecosystem: Environmental > Aquatic > Marine > Unclassified | place: USA: California...
TATCTGCCACCATTTTTCTCCAAAGTTTGCACGTCCTCCATATGTGTGGTGATTGTTATGCCACCCTTCTCCTGCAGAGAATAATACAGCAATAAAGAAGTTGTTGTATCCATTACCATTGTGATCTTTCCATGAAAAAGGTACTTTCATATGCGACAATAAGTTGACTGCTGCCGTTATCAAACATGCTAACACTATTGGTAATAAATGAACTACTACCAAGACTTCAAATCCAAAAACAAATAAAAGAAATAAAGAATATAAAATTTTTAAATAATGCCCATAATTATGAAGGAATACATGATATCCATCAGTGGTCCCTTTCATCCATTTCAAATCTTTGGTTTTTGCTTTGTTGCAGTACTTATAGTGCACACTATCATTACTTGCAACATAAATCATATGTCTGAATATATTCTTGGAGTTTTCTGGTGCGTGGGGATCTTTTTTAGTATCTGCATACTTATGATGTAGAAAGTGGACACCTCTCCATGCAAATGGTGAACCACTGTTATGTAGACAGGCAATAGTCGAACCTATGTAATTAAACCACTTTTTGAGTTTGAATGCATGGTGCACTAAATAGCGATGATAAACTATGCTGACGGAATGTGTGTGAACAAATGTGATTATTAAGGATATAATAAAGTTATTCAATGATATACCATATGTCAACAGATACAATACTGTCAGTACGATCCCAACATATAGATAACCAAGTTGGATCTTAACTGGAATATTTTGATTTTTAAAAGGTTTCATAATGATTTTTCCAAATGATAACGTGATGCCGAGGTTTCTCAAGTGTATTTATAAGGAATCCTATGAAGGTCATAATAATGAAGTGTGGATTTGTAACTACTTTTCTGATACTGTAACTATGTTTTATGATGAGGCATCAGGTGACCCCAAGAATCGATACAGAGATGATTACCATAAAAGAAAAAGAGAACTGATACAAAAGAGAACTGCATTTTTCATTTACTGTATAACAGACGAAAGTCCATATTATATATGTAGTGTGGAGTACCCATCAAAAGAACTTCCAAATAACGTTGCAAGAATTTGTGCTAGGGCATATGTTATGCCCGAACATCGTAGTTCACGATCTATCCTTGGATGGCGTGGAATTAAAAATATATCTCCTAAAGTTTGGCACTTTCCCAACAATGTATTTATTGAGATACCTCAATATATGCAGATGTATGGATTTGATATTGGATTTTACACGAGGCACTACAATCCAAAAGCACCGAAGAAAAACTCAATGAATCAATTGAAGAAGAAAATGGATTTAATAGTAGATGGTGGTATAAATTTTAATCAACTGGAAACTCCCAAAATATACCACAACGTACCACAGACTATATATTATATGGGAAACGATCCCACTATATTTGATGGACTGCCAGACTATGAAATTTCTTGATGAAAAATATTTGGGTGCACTAGCAACTTCGGTGATGCATGCCAAAACTTTAGAAGAATCATTTTCATTTGCAAACTCATTCAGAGAAAAGCAAATTGAATCTAAGCAGTGGTTGATAAACCACCTAACTGGTAATCCAAAACACGTTTGTATATTAGGTTCTTGGTATTCATCAGTTCTTCCTTATCTTCTATTCAGAAGATTTGCAATAATCGACAAGATAGATTGTGTTGACAACGATCCTAACGTGCAACGTTTGGCAAAAGTTTTTAGACACTTTATGGGATACGAACATAGGGTTCGTTTATGGGTGAAAGATGCGAAGGAATTTATTACAGCAAATGATGAATATGATTTAGTCATCAACACCTCATGTGAGCACATGCCCTTTGATATGAATGAGATTGTAAAGAAAAAAACACAATATGCCTTCGAGTCCAATAATTATTTTGGAATCGACGGGCACATAAATTGTAAAAAAACTTTGTCAGAGTTTGCTGATTCGACTGGATTGAGGGAGATATCTACTTGTGAGGAAAGGGACATGGGACACTATAAAAGATTTTTGGTGGTGGGAAAATGCTGAATGTTATTTGTGTTAAATGGGGAGACCGTTACTCTTCAAAGTATGTCAATCGACTTAGGTATATGGTGCAAAGAAATCTTAATGTTGAACACAGATTTCTCTGTCTCACCGAAGACGTATCTGGTATAGAACCAGATATAGAAACAATATCAATACCCAAAGAATCAGTAAACTTAGAACTTTGGTGGAGTAAACTATTTCTATTTCGACCAGAACTTCTACCAGAAGGGAGATATTTGTTTTTTGATTTGGATATTATTATACAAAAGAATATTGATGATATTGCAAATTACGAAGCACCCAATCTTTGTTGTGTGTCTAGATCATGGGAACCAAATAGTGGACTGCTAAACAATTCATCATGTATGTTGTGGGAGACTGGAATGTGCGACAGTATATGGGATTATTTTATAGCAGAACCAAAACTAACGATGTCAATGTATACTGGTATCGATAACTTTTTGCGTGGAGAAAAAATGTCATTCAGTTTGTTCCCCGATGATTGGTTTTACTCCTATGCGTATGGAGATAAGAATAATTCTGGTTACGTTAAAAAACAATTCATTGGTGAGTATATGCCAGATTATAAAGTATGTCTGATGAACAGTATCTATAAGCATTTACAACGTGGTCACTCTAACAATCCATATAAGAGAAAAGAGTACACACAATATATGGGTGATTATGTTTGAAATAACTTGGGAAGGAACCTATGGATATGGTGACATTCTTGGAGCATATTGTCATGCCTCTAGGATAAGTCATGAATTACAAGATCAAGTTCAACTAAAATTTATTTGGTATGCTGATAGACATTGGATGCCAAAAGAGAACAAATACCATAAGGACGATCCAGAGACTGTACTCGAAAGAACAAATCTAATTCGGAATCATGTCGATATGGGTGACGTGATCGTAAAACACGAAAATGTGAATGCATACAAAGGAACAGAACCATATCAGAAAAATAGACCAAGATATATCAATAGAAAGAAAACGTCTGATTGGAAATATACTATGTGGAATATGATAGATCAACCAGAAGATCTAGGGCATATCGCAGTATGGCATCCAAAAAATAACATAGATAGATTCAACGAACATCCGATTAGAAAATGGAAAGAACCTATCAATGACGATAAATTAGATGCATATATTCAATTTGTTTCTTTAATAACTAAAAAAGAGGTTAAAGAGGTTCATTATAGAATGCCAGTGGATGAAGTGTTCGAAACCATACGAACTGCATCTTTTTGTATCGGACATGATGGTATCGGTAATGTTATATCTAAAAACTATTTTAAACCAATTATAGTATTTTCTTTACAGAAACTTTCTAAAATAACTTCTGGTCCGTGGGCATTTCACACACATAAAATAGTTCCAAGACATTCTGATGTTGACGATATAATTTCTTATCAGAGTGATTTGATACAAACGTGCAAAAGAAATCTTGAAAAAATACAGACGTGGTAAATTTACAGAACACACCTAAAGATGTTATCGTCAAATGTATATGGGGTTATGGTGATATACTCAACACTTTTTCATTTATGAACAGAATCTGTTCATTGCACGGTAGAAGGAACCTGATAATCCAACTCTCATCCAAAAGAAGCAATTTTTATGAACCTCAATTAAGGATTATGTTAGATGAGTATGAAACAAAAGAGTTCGATACCAAGATACAAATATTGCCATATATGGAATATTCCAGAACGATAGATATAGATTACTTCAGAACTGTGACTGGATTCGATCGTAGAAATGTGTATGAATATAGTGATGCGCATAAGATATATGGATTTCCATATGAAAACTTATTTCCAAAAAGAGTGTCAAAGTCGGAAGATTATATTGTAGTATGGCATCCAAGAGACAACTTTGTACCACCTCAAGAGTGGAAGAACCCGATTGGACATGACGGAATCATAAAGTATGTCGAGTCTCTTGGACACCAAATAAAATATGTCGATTACATGATGGATCTCAGATGTACTATTGATACAATTGCTAATGCAAAACTTTGTATTGGATATGGGGGAATGGCAACAGTAATATCGCAATCCTTCATGAAACCAATTATCACATTTAGTACAAGAAAATACACCTCATGGTACAATTCTGGTCCATGGTCAATGATTGTTGACAAAGTGTATGACCACATGTTTGATATTGATGATATTATAGGAAAACAAAATGAAAAAATTGACCAATTTAGATCGTGCAGTAATTGAGGTGAATGGTGGGTGTAACTACACTTGTGCCATGTGCCCACAAACCACACCAGAAGGAAAGACTGGTGCGAGGGGAAAGAACTGGTTGAAGAAAATGACCCTTCATCAGTTCGAGGACATTGTCGCTGAATGTGCTGAATATGGAGTTAGGATTATTAATCTAGACGGTAGTGGTGAAGCAACACTCAATAGAAATTTAGCAGATTATATTGCTATCGTTAAGAAGTATAATGCGAAACCATATATCTTCTCTAATGGATACAACATGACTGGCAGTTATATGAAAGAGTGCGTTGATGCTGGACTTGCTTATTATAGATTCTCTGTGATTGGTTATGATAGAGAAACATACAAGAAGTGGATGAATAGGAATGCCTTTACTACGATATTATCCCATGCACAAGAGATGGTTGAATATTGTAAGGATAAAGAAACAACCGTTGCGTCCTATCACCTCGTATTAGATAATGATAACATCGATTATGAGATAGAACAATACCGTAAAAACTTTATTGATCAAACAGGCACCGATGCAGAGATTTGGAAGATGCATAATTGGTCAGGTGTTTACGATCCTAGTTACGGAAGAACTGGTGAGGTTAAGACTTGTGGTCGACCGTTCTCGCCAGACTTGGTTATTCGTGCTGGAGGTATTGATGGTGGACTAGGAGCAGTACACCCTTGCTGTCAAGTTTTAGGTAACGATGATGCGGCAGTACTTGGTCATCTCTCACACCAAACCATTGAAGAAATTTGGGAGGGAGAACCATATAAAAAACTTCGTGAGCAGCATCTGTCAGGGGATTATCCAGACTATTGTAAGAGTTGCGATTTTCTTATTGATGACCCAGAAGTATTAGTTTGGTCAAACTATGAGCGTTCGATATACCATATGGTTGGAACTGAATTCAGTCTCAAGGACTTTCAATATCGTTAATCATCTCTTCCCATAATGGATTAGATGGTATAACAAATGCAACCGTAATTCTTCTGCTTCCACCAGATTCTGCTTTATGCCAGAACACTTTGTCTGGTTCTGAATACTTTCCGAAGTAACCTACTTTGCAAGTCCACTCTGCAATTGGATCTGGCATGTTTACAATTTCCTGTAACTCAGGATCTAAGTAAGAAAAGGATCCAGTTCCCTTTTCTGAATACGAGAATATAACATTATGACCACTGGCATTCTGATTATTATGCCAAGTGATATAACCATCATCTGGATAATAACAACATAATGCATTTCGCTTTGTGACCAATAGACGATTGATTTCTGTAGTTGTGTCATAAGCAATTTTCATTAATTCTTTTCGCAAAATATCGTGCTCACTGCTCAAAGATGATTTCTTATTAAACTCATACTTCAGTTCCATTCCACGAATTGCTTCTGGAAATCCATTATGCTTGTTTTCATATTTTCTTACATGGTTAAGATAATCTTCAGTCAACCCTTTTTCGTATGGTTTTCTAAGTGCACCATAATAATATTCATTATCTAAGATTGTTCTATATTTTTCTTGTAGTATGAATTCAGAATAATCGTAGAGAATTTTTTTTAATTTCTTATTGTTCACATTAACACTTTGCATTATTTCTGGAATTCCCACGGAGTGGTATTATACCTCCACTGCAAAGTATGATGTAGTATTACTATTTCGGAACCTTCAAGTTCTTCTTGTTTAAGATTGTGGAAGTTCCATCTCGCATGGTTATCATTAAACCCCTTAACTTTTATGCGCTCATCCCATCCCTCAAGATTTAACAACCGCCAAAACCCCCATGTATCCCAGTGTACTAGTTTGTTTTTAGGAAATAACTTGTTATCCAAGTCCCACGTTTTGTTCGTTATTTGACTTCTTTGTTTCTGCCACATGTCATACCATGCTTGCATAAACTCTATCGTCTTCGGTTTATTGTTATACAAACATATACCACAATGCCATTTGAATTTTCCTCCAGGAAATTCTGTTATAGCATGGGCATATTTTCTAACCTCAGTCATCACTAAATCATGATCCGAGTCCTGATGATCAAAAACATTTTTTATGTCTGAGTGACATATTTCGGTGTCAGCATCGATATAGAGAGTGTTTTCGTATGGGGTTCTTGCCATTCCCCACATTTTGGCACGAACACTATTAGGAACATCTTCCGTGACAATATTATCAAACGCATGTGCTTTAACGTCCACCCATTCTTTATGGGTGAATAATGTTATGTTTGCGTCTGGATAATAGTCTTTTAGGGACTCTGCACTATAACATGCCGAGAGATAAAACTTATATGATCGTGTTGCCACATACAAATAACCATTCATGATATTTAATCCAATGCTATTATATTAAGTCGTGCTCCATGTTGTATTTGCGTCGGGAAGATCAATTCCTGCTCTTTTAAACGCATCATGAATCAAAAGGTCAATTGCAAAAAATTCAGCATTGATTGCTGTAGTTGCTCTTCGAACATTTCTTTTACGTTCCATATCTTCAGAATTAGAAATCAAAGGATTTTCGAAGAGTTGAAGTTTCAAATCAAATAAGTTTTCTTGGAGATGCCTTTCTTTGTCTCTTGTTCTTGATTCTTCTTGCTCTTTTCGTGCTTCAGCAATACGGTCCAGTCTTTCTTGAGTATTGTTGTCAATCTCTTCTGTCGTGAAAGTCGACATTATTTCTGCCCAGTCTGGATTCGCCCCATCTGTATTAGTGATAACTGCTCTTGCTTCTCGTTTCGCACCATCTTCATCAGTATATTGAAATTTTGCGACAATAGATGTTTTTTCGTTATCGCCCCACCGTGGTTCTAATATAGTTCTTGTAGTCATAATTTTAAGCAGTCCTTATCCATAGTTCATAAGTTTGATTTGTTTCTTTTGATGCAGATACAGTCAATCCGGCATAATCTGCTGGTCCAATATAATTACCGACAAAGTCTGAAGTAAAGTTTCCAGTAAATGTCGTAGTATAGTTACCTATATAGTTACCAAGAAAATCTCCAGCAAAGTTTCCAATACTTGATCTCGTACTTGTAATTACTACACTATTTCTGATACTGGTTCTTGTACTGGTTCTATTTAGTGACGGAGTGCCTTCAGAGTAATACAGCAAGAAGTTTCCGACATAGTCTCCAACATATGTAGTAGCAAAATCTCCCGTGTATCCTACTACACTGGTTCTTGTACTGGTCCTTGTATAATCGTCAGTAAAGTTTCCGACAAAGTCAGTTGTAAAGTTTCCAGTAAATGTGTCCGAAAAATCTGCTTCCCCAGTATAGTTTACATCAGTCACTTGTTGTCTTGTGTCAGTAATTGTAGAAACCGAAACCCAAGTTCCTGGAGTTGGCGTTCCTGCTTGTACTTTGTACTGACCAATTCCATTGTCTACAATATACTTTCTTAGGTATTGCGTCAATGTCTGTATTTCCACATCTGACATTTCTTTCAAAGAATATGGTGTACCAGATTCTGTCTTCAATGAGCGTACCGTTGTAGGAACAGTTCCGTTTGTTTTTCTCCACAGTTTATATTCGATGTTTTCTGACTGTGATGTGTCGATCCACTCCATACCAGTATCTTCCCACGTACCTCCCCCAGCAGGAGTCGATGTCGCAAGTCTATATGAACCAATATCTCCAGAAGCAAGTTGTGCTGCGGTTTGGGAAACAATCTCCGCATTAATCTCTGAATCGGTCATTTCTTTCAAAGAATATGGTGTACCAGATTCTGCTTTTAATGGTCTAGTCGTACCAGTAATTGTAACCGCACTCAAATCTTGGTATACTGTTGTCGTCGTTGATGTTACGCTAGTTCCAACAGGGTGTGTTCCTACCGCATCGGGACGAATCGTGTCAGTTAGTGTCCCTATCGACGTTCCCGTGCCAGACATATTCAATGTTCCTACACCAGTATTAGAAGATGCAAAATCCGTGAGGATAACATAGGAAAGATAATCAATCTCTCCGTCTGACATCTCCTTTATACTCTTAGGAATCGTATCATTAACTTTAAGTGGTCTTGCCATAACTTACCTATCTATATAATTTATTAAAAATGTTTATGGGAATACTTGCACACTACTTACATCGTAGATTCTTGGCAACAATGCCTCAATTCTATCGTTAATTGCTGCTGCGGTCATGATTGCAGTATTGCTATCAGAGAATGCATCATTACTAGTTAGGAGTGTTGAAATATCCGACAAATCCGTAGAAGCAATTGTGATATCACCAGAACCATCAAAACTCTGACCAGCAATGTTTCTTGCAGTGGCAAGAGTTGCCGCAGATCCTGTCACGTTACCTGTCACGTTACCAGTAACATTACCGATAAAGTTATTTGCACTTACATCTGCTGCACGGTATGATGCATCTGCAGTATTAATCGACCCTGCTAATTCTGGATCGTAAACATCAAAGAATTTGAACTGATTTGCCGAAACATCATAGAATACACCCAAGTGAGTATAACCAACACCAGATGCTCCAGTGTTTCTATTAGAACCCCAACCAGTATCAACGTTTAGTGGTGATGCAGTACCGTCTGTGATATCATTTAATGTATGACCAGTCGTTGCCTCAAACTGAACTGAGATACCATCGGCAAGTGCTTGTTCGCTACCAGTGATTGCTACACCAGTTGCCTCCGTGGTTGCAAAGTTATCGTCTGACCAAGAGAATGTATCAGGAGTTCCAGTAGCATCAATTTTAACATAGAACGTTTTAGATGCTGTTCCTTCATAGTGTCCTCTGAAAGAAGCATCATTAATACCACTACCAGTGAACTGTGTGTTTGAAATACTATCGCCACCGTTTAGATAAACAAACGAGTTAGCAACAGAAAGGTTCTGTGTATCGACAGTCGTTTCTGTTCCGTTTAGCGTTAAGTCACCATCGATAGTTAAGTTACCGCCAACATAGGCATTATTAATAACACGGAAAGATGGGACTGAGTGGTTCTGTTGTTCAATTACGACAATACCGTTTGTTGTGTTTGACACCACACACAAACCAACACACATTGGATAGTTTGGATAAGTCGGTGGAGTCGTTACCAATGCTCCGTCTGTTAATCCAACAAAGAATCTTTCACCTTCTGTCAGTCCTGATGTATCAAAATCCCTGACAACACCAGACACATTGACGTATCCATGATCACCGTTAGGAATATCTTCAGTTGCTAGACCAGAGATATTGTATTTGGAAGCATTGGATGCATTTGCTTTAAATGCATTAGGAACACCACTAGTAGAACCAGACAAATAAACTGGCATACCTTTACTGATAGTACCACCAGAGTTATTGTAGACACGAATGTATTCGCTCTGCCCCAATTCAAATTCGATATCGTCTTCACCGATAAGTGAAAGCGTTTTGTGAATATTATCGTAATAAACCTTACCCTCACCAGTTAGTGTTCCATGATTTCTTGGTGTGAATGCGATCGTATTATTTACGGACAATCTTGCAGTTGATACGTCATCCTCTAATTGAGTCGTAATCGAAACTGCATTAGATGAGAATGATGCACTACCTGACACATCACCTGTCAGAGTGACTGTTGCTGTTGCACCTAGTCTACTGTTGATCAATGTTCTAGTGTTTGCAACTGCCATACCACTAGCAATTGTTGCATCGTGTGTGGTTCCGTCACCAGTCGTAATTCTAAAGTTACCGTTTGCTGTTGTATAAGCAACTGAAGAAACCCCAGCAACTGCAGTGTTTGAAATATTCGTTATTCGTCCGTCTGCACCAACAGTAACAATTGGAATGAGTGACCCAGAACCAAACGTTCCTGTCGGTGTTCCAGTTGCGGCAATATCGGTTGTGATTGATACAGCATTGGCACTGAATGCTGTCGCACTTGCTGTAACGTCACCAGTTAAGGCAACCGTTGCTGTCGCACCTAGTCTTGCCCCAATTAATGACTGTGCGTTAGCAACCGTCATATAAGGATCAAGAAGTGCTTGAGTATTTGCTACTTGAAGATATTGAGTTGTGTATTGTGAAACATTAGCAACTTCTAAGTATTGAGTTGTCCCAACATATATGGGATCTAGTCTATCACCA
>Ga0222719_10006073_pt1 | contig 10311 bp, 6 predicted proteins | sample C33_34DmetaG_FD_165039 | JGI IMG/M metagenome (GOLD analysis project Ga0222719, IMG submission 165039) | Estuarine water microbial communities from San Francisco Bay, California, United States - C33_34D | ecosystem: Environmental > Aquatic > Marine > Unclassified | place: USA: California...
TTTTAAAACAGATGATGGTCTTGATGTCTTACAGGGCATCACCAATAAACTGTAGTGTTTCCACCCAACACTACGACCAAGGGGGGTCACGAAAGTGGCTCCTCTTTTTTTTGTATTTTTGTGGAAAGAATTGCTAATGATAGATCACGTTAGAAGCACTGTATTAAGTGTGCTAAATAAAGAGAATAGAGGGACGCTAACGGTGTCTCAGTTTAATGAGTATGCAAAGTATGCTCAACAGCTTATATTTGATCAGTACTTCTCTGAATACTCTAGGTTATCTACATTAAAGAACTCAAGAAGACTTTCTAGAGATCAAGGGGACAAGTTATCAATACTTCGTTCTAATATTGACAAGTTTATGAAGACTACTAGTCAAGGTATTACAAATACATATATACAGAAGCCTACAGACCTATACACACCTATATCTTTAGTATATCTTGGCAAATTAATGGAGTATGTGCCTAAGTATAAAGAAACCTACTTAGAGTCCTCCAATATAGCTGGTCCTTCGACATTGTATCCTGGATACTGTGACGAAAATAATTATTGGTATGTAAAGCCAAGTACACTAACAGGAGAGGTTGATATAAACTACATCAGAAATATTGTAGACCCAAAATGGACTTATATTGTTGTTGGTGAAAACCCAGTATATAATCCATCAGCATCAGACCACCAAGACTTTGAGCTTGGAGCAGATGATCAAACTAGTCTAATTATAGAGATATTAAAACTAGCTGGGGTAACAATCAGAGAGGCAGAGGTGGCTCAAGCAGCAGCTCAGATAGATGCTGTGGATACACAAAAAGAAAATGTATAATAGATGGCACTAACAGATCAGCAATATTACAATGACAGTACAAATTGGGGAGAAAACCAGTTTGTATTACTTAAAGATATTATCAATAACTTCAATGCATTTTATGTAGGAGACGATAAGGTAATAAATGATGTTCAGAGATACGATGTTGTCTTTCACGCAAAAAGAGGGCTTCAAGAGCTTCACTATGATGCTTTAAAGGACGTTAGAGCGCTTGAATTAGAACTTCCTGATGATTTACAGTTGGAGCTTCCAAAAGACTTTGTAAGGCTTGTAAGGCTGTCTTGGGTAGATGATAGAGGTAGACTTCATCCGATGATGATGGATACAGAAACTACAATCGCAAAGGCATACCTTCAAGACGACAGTTATAATATTATATTTGACAATAACGGTGCCGCTACAGAGGGTACTTCAGTTATTGACACAAAACTAGCTCAAGTGTCAACCGTTGACAATGATCAGTTTACAAACCTAGACTATGAGTTTTTTGGTGGTCGTTTTGGAATGGCTACAGAAAAAACAAATGTTAACGGCAAGTACAACATTGACAAGAATCTAGGATACATTAGATTTAGCTCTGAAGTTAAAGGGAAGGCTGTAGTTATAGAATACATTACAGATGGTTTAGAGTACCTTACAGAAGACGAGCTTAAAGTAAATAAGCTTGCTGAAGATTTCCTGTATAAGTATATCGCACATCAAATAATTCAATATAAATTTGGCGTTCAAGAGTATATTGTTAGAAGGATGAAAAATGAAGCATTCGCTGCAATGAAAAACATGAAGATTAGAATGATGGATATACATCCATTTGACCTAGTTCATGCCATGAAAGGGCGTAACAAGTGGATTAAATAATGAAGATACAAAACCTGTTTACATCTGGGAAGATGAACAAAGACCTCGATGAGAGGCTTCTTCCACAAGGAGAGTATAGAGACGCTCTTAATATTAAGGTTGCTAATTCAAATGGATCCGATGTAGGAGCTATAGAAAATGCTTTGTCTAATGAAGCTAAAAGCAGTCTTGAGTTAGGTTCAAATGCTATATGCTTAGGAGCTTTATCTGACGATGAGGACAGAGTAATCTATTGGTTTGTAAAATCAGACACTGGTTGTTATATATGCTATTACGATCAAAAAGATGAGTCTACTGGATTTGTAATGTCTGACACTAGGCTTTTGACTAACCAGAATCCAGAGAAAAGTGTGCTTAACTTTAGTGAGTCGCATCTTATACAGGCAAATATTTTAACTGATGCTGACAATCTAAAAAAGTTTATATACTTTACGGACGGACTAAACCCTCCAAGAAGAATAAATGTAGCTACAGCAAAAGGATATGAGGTGAATGGGTTTACCGAAGAAGATATCAATGTAATAGTAAAGCCACCACTCTCTCCTCCCAAGATATTTTTGTCTAACGATTTAAATCAACAAGACAATACTATAAAGGATAAGTTTGTTCAATTTGCCTATAGATACATATACGCAGATGGAGAGAGAAGTTCTTTGTCTCAGTTTTCAGACGTTTGCTTTAAGCCAAAGACTTTCAATATGGATTTTGAAGGAGCGTTAAACAAGTCTATGGAAAACTACTTTAATCTAATCAATGTAGAGTTTGATAGTGGTAGTAATTTGGTTAAAAAAATAGATATAGTTTTTAAGGAAACAGGAAATAATAACATCTATTTAGCCAACACAATAGACAAAAAAAACAAAAAATATTTAGATAATACGAAATATAAAGTTGAGTTTGACAACAACTCTGTATATACTGTATTACCTGAGGATGAAATACTTAGACTCTACGACAATGTACCAACAAAGGCTAGTTGTCAAGACATAATAAGTAATAGACTAGTGTATGGTAACTATTCTGAGGGATATGATTTAAAAGACTCTGACGGTGAAGATGTTCAAGTAAACTTAGTCGCATCTTATGACAAGTCTCCTGTTTCATTTGAATCAGGTGCAGTAAAAAGTACCGCAAGAAGCTCAAGAGACTATGAGATAGGAATAACTTACTTAGATAAGTATGGAAGAAGCACAACTGTTCTTACTTCAGAAAATAATTCTGTACATATAAATACAGAAGATTCTACTAAGTCAAACACATTAAAAGCTAATATTAGTAATGTGGCTCCTCATTGGGCAGAATACTATAGATTTTATGTAAAGCAATCTCATGAGTCTGATTACGACACCATATGTCCTTTAGTATTTTATTCAGATAACGACTATTACTGGATAAGACTTGAGGGAGATGATAAAAACAAAATAAAAGAAGGAGAGCAGGTTATAGTAAAATCAGATGTTCTTGGAGTTAAGAAAAACTCTCAATACGTTAAAGTTCTAGAGGCAGGATTAAAAAATAAAAACTTCTTAGAGGCTTCTGATTATTCAGGAGCAACGGCACAAGAAAGTGGATATTACATTAAAGTAAAACAGTATGGTTTATTTATAAACGACATAAACTTCCTAAGTCATAAAGCTATAGACTATGATAACACAAAAACTAATTGGGAAAACAATTTTAGCGGAGACACGATATCTTATACAGAGGGACCTCACTTTATCAGCCCAGAGGGATCTCAAGATGATTTAAATTTATCTGGAACATTTAATGGAAGTGTTGATAAAAGATACGAAGTTAGAATATCATCAGTTGGAGGAACAGATACGTTTGCTTGGAGGGCTTATGACATATCCACATCTCCTGGGTCTTTTTCATCTGACATCAATTGCTCTACGTCAAATGTCTCCCTGTCAGATGGGATCTCAATAAATTTTACGTCTATAACAGGGCATAATATTGGAGATACTTGGACATTTAATTCAAAAGCAAGTATGCAACCCCAAGGGTATGATGATCCTCTTCATGCATATGGTGTTTATAATGGTTTAGCTGTTACGGAAGAAGCTATTAGTGCTGGTAGTAGAGTAAATATATTCTATAAAGAAAAGAAAGGTAGTAATGCTGGCGGAGGATCTTTTGAGTTTGACGAATCGTTTATCGCTTCATCTAATTACGACAACATAGAAGAAATGTTTTGGAGCGAAATAGCTCCAGTTATGGATGAAAATGACTTAAACTATAGAGGTAGGGTTTTTTTTAGAAGAGGTCAATATACCGACATAACAAAAGGTAACAATACATTTACAGTAACTGGGTCTTCTTCCGATCCCCTATGTATGATTATTAAGTCTGATGATTCCCAAGCAAACGTAAAGACTATTTTTGGTAGTTCTGATGTTGGAAGAAATGTTCATGTAAATGTAAGCTGGAACATACTACTAAAAGATACAGATGTGTTTTTGATATTAGAAACACAACCAACAAAAGAGGTTAGTGATGTTTTTTATGAAGTTCCAGGAACTTATCCTATAAATGATTGTGGTCATCACCTTGGATTAAAAAATAGCGATATCAGCCAAACCTTTGCGTCTAGTGCTGTTATTTCTTTAAATTTTAGTAATGCATGGTCTTTTGGCAATGGATTTGAATCTTATAAAATAAGAGATGCTTTTGTTGCCCCTATTTATTCTATAAAGAATAGACCTTTAACATTTATAGAAAATTACAGAGAGAACAAAAGAAATGCATCTGTAACTTATTCCGATGTATACGAGCAATCTACAAACTACAATGGACTTAATGAGTTTAACTTGTCAAAAGTAAACTATATAGACCTTGATGATGAGTATGGAGACATACAGAGAATACACTCAAGAGACACTAATCTTGTGGTGTTCCAAGAAAACAAAGTTAGTCAGTTGTTGTATAACAAATCTGTTATATTTAATGCTGATGGCACTGGAAATGTGTCTCAAAACTTAAACGTATTTGGTCAGCAGGTGCCTTACAATGGAGAGTACGGAATATCTAACTCAGCTCATTCGTTTTCAAGCTGGGGTAGTAGAATGTATTTTGCTGACGAACGTAGAGGTGCTATAATGAGACTGTCTCAAGATGGGTTAACTGAAGTTTCTCAGTACGGAATGCGTGATTGGTTTAGAGATAATGTAAATGCTAAGAATGATAATGTAATCATAGGGGGTTATGATCCTTTTAATGGTCAATATATAGTTTCTATAAAAGACCCTGTGGTAGAATGGAGGGAAGATGCATTTATTTGTGGCGAAGCGTCATGTGATTTGAAAGCTAAAATATATTTAACACCACCAACAACAAGCACTACAACTACCACAAGCACGACCAGTACAACTAGTACTACAAGTACAACTAGTACGACTAGTACGACTACTACTACTACTACTACTGCTGCCCCAAGTAATTGTTATGGAGTTTCTTTAGGGTATTCATCAACTTCTATATGTGACCAAGACACAGCTGGAGTTTATTATCTTGATGATGTAGACTTATGTTTAGCTACAGCTATACACACTGACACATTCTGTACTCAATTAGCTCCTTCTGGATATTATTCTTATGCTAGTGGTTTACAATCTAGACAATGGAATGGATCTTCATTCGTAGGAGGATGTCAAACTTGTAATCCATAATTAAAATATTAATTATAAAGACTAATTATGCCGAATAGAAGTTTAACGATACAAGGAACAGAAGTAGGATTAGATATAAATAAAGTGTCAATCTATAAAAATTCTATAAGCTCAAGTAATCTTGTGGGCACAGTAGATAAGTCTATTTTTATGTCTGGATATAGTTTTATTGATGATGATCAGCAAGAAGACTATGTTTGCCAAGGCGATGATCCTTGTAGAACTGTTTTAAATCTATCTATTAGAGCGGCAAATCAACCTCCTACAGTTACTATTACTGGAGCTACGTCTTCATTGACAAATGCAAACGTAACTCTTACAGCAAATGCTAATGATCCTGAAGGATTCCCTATGACTTATTTATGGTCTACAGGAGAAACAACACAAAGCATAACTGTTACCTCTGCAACAGCTCAAACAGTAACTTATACGGTTACGGTAACAGACGATATTGGGGATACTGGATCTGACACGCATGATATTGTTTGGACGGTGCCTACTACTACAACTACAGCCGCTCCAGGCACCACTACTACAACTACAGCCGCTCCATGTACTGATTGTGCTGGAGATATAAATTCAATATCTGATTTCTCTGCTGCTGTTGGAGGCACTACTGGAACTATATCAATCACTGGAACAAATATATCTCCATCTTCAGTTTACACATGGGATCCAAACTTAGTTACTGTTAGTTTAAGCGGTAGCACATTAACTTGGACTACAAATAATACAGATACTTGTGGCACTGCTCATGTGAGAGTGTTTGCTAATAATACTGCTGGAGGAAATTGTTGTACTGAGGCTGAGGATTTCTACATCACTGTTACTGGTTGCGTAGGTCCTACAACTACAACAACTACAACAACCACAACCACAACCACTACAACGACAACAAGTACGACAACTACAACAACTGCTGCACCAAGTAATTGTTACGCTATGCAATTGTTATGGAGTCCTCTAACAACATGTGAAGGAAGTCAGAGTATATATTATGGAAACTTTAGCAACTTCTGTACTGCAACCTTACTATATACAGATAGTAGTTGTACAACTCTTGCTTCTAGTGGATATTATACTCTAGCATTTGGAACTCAAGAGTATAGATTCTGGGATGGTACTCAATTCACAACAAACTGTGCGAATTGTTAAAGAATTAATTAAAATGAAATTAAATGAAATATATATGCGCTCAACCTGCCACTCAATACTATGGGTGGCAGATAGACACAATGCTGTACAGCTTCAGAACTGTAGGCGTTAATTTGGAAGATGTACATATAGTTTGTGCGATACATGGTGAAATAGACCCATACTTTGACTCATTAATGCGTAAGTATACAGGGGTTGTGTTTTCGTTTTATGAAGATACAAGACACGACAAGTCATACATATCATCAATAAGACCTCACATTCTTAAGAAACACTTTACTGCGTTTCCGTATTTAAAAGACGAGCCCATATTCTACCATGACTCTGATATTGTGTTTACAAAACCACTCAATATAGATCATCTTTTAGAAAACGATATATCTTACCTCTCAGACACGATCTCTTATATAGGATACAACTATATCCACTCAAAGGGAGAAGATGTCTTAAAACGCATGCTAGAGGTCGTAGGGATAGACGAAGAAGTGGTTAAGAATAACGAAAATAATTCTGGTGGCGCTCAGTACCTTTTAAAGGGTATAGATAAGTACTTTTGGTACGATGTAGAAAATGATTCTACTAGACTGTATAAAGACCTTACTGCGCTTAATGAAGAAAAGAAAAAAGAAGATCAAAACTACCATGAGCTACAAATATGGTGCGCTGACATGTGGGCAGTTTTATGGAATTTATGGAAGAGAAGTAAGAAGACACAAGTTGTTGATGAAATGAATTTTTCATGGTCTGTAAATGACCAGATAGAGTGGCATAAGAGTTCTATATATCACAATGCAGGAGTTACTGAAGACAGAAAAGACTTATTCTTTAAAGGTAACTATATCGATACTTTGCCTGATTTAAATTTAGATTTAAATAAGAACACTTGTTCATACAAGTATTACAATATTATTAAAAGCGCTTTGACACAATGAATATAGAAACGGTTATAAGACAAGCATTCGATAATCACAAGATATCTCAAATGCAATTAGATCCAAATGGTCACTGCAATGCAGCTTGCTGGTTTTGCCCTGTGTCCGTTAAAGGGAATCCAAAGCACGCTAAAAAACCTATGCCTGTATCCTTGATGAGGAGGATTATAGAGAATATGATAGAGGAGCGAGAAAGAGATGATGGGTTGGTTTCAAAAAACTTTGGAGGATTTTATACATCTCATTATAATGAAACCTTAATATACCCATATCTAGAGGACTTTTTCAAAATACTTAGAGAGTATAGATTAATGACTATGATACTTTCAAATGGTACAACGCTTACTCCTAATAAGACAAGATTAATTAAAGAGTATCAAGACGTAATAAATGGAGTTAATTTGAATATCCCAGCACTTAGTAATGACGAGCTTTGGGCAAAAAGAGCAGGCATGAAAGTTGGAATGTACCCTAATCTTATTAGAAACATAAACTACTTTGTTTCCGAGCTCCCTCATTGGGTTGAAAATGGAGTGTTCAGTATTGGTATGAATGGAATAAATGAAAGTTCATTGTTTGGAAAAGGAGGATGGATAGAGACTGGTGATAAGTTTCCAAAAGACATAGATATGGATACAAACACTGGTGAGAATGCTAGAGAGGTTGTGATTGCGAAACAGATGTTTCCTAAAATAAAAAACATATACGGGATGCCACACCTGATAGATAGAGCTGGACTAATGGATGGTATTATAGATAATAAAAAAGCAATCAACGCACACTTAAAAAACAACAACCCTAATGCCAAGGTTGTGGGCTGTGGAAATGGTATTGAAGTTGGCGGAAGACCAATTGGATGGATACATATAAATTCTTTAGGACAAGCTTTTTTGTGTTGTAATGACTATGATATGGAAGTAGTGGTTGGAGATTTATCAAAGCAACGTTTACGAGACTTTTGGGGTAAAGAAGAGCATGTTCAGAAGGTAAAAGAGTCTTATGAAGGTATTTGCACCGTGTGTGCGTCTGCAAAATTTGAATAAATTAAACAAGATTATATATTTAGTATCTTTGCATAAAACCTTTACATGGCAAAATCAGGGCTGAAGAAAGTTACAAAACTTCGCAAATACATTAACGGAAGACCAACTGATGAGGTCAAAGATAATGAGGTAAATACAGCTGGGTATATACCCGATGTTTTATCTAAAAAAGAGTGTCCTGTTGGATGCGATGCTATTGTAGAGGGTAATGTGATTGTAAGGGGAACTACGACCACAACAACAACAACAACGATAGCTGTAACGCCTACGCCAAACCTAGCTCAAGAGTTTAATATATCAGCTCCAAAATCAGTTGGAGAAACTGAGTCTTCAACAGTGCAATACACGGACGAATATGGTCAAACACAAGAGGTTTTTGTAAATCCAACATCAAATCAATGTTTTGAGTTTACAATAACAAATGACGGTGATCCGTTAGGAGATGATAGTTACACTTATGCTAAGTGCGGTGGATCTAATGTTTCTGGAAGCGTCCCTTCTGGGGATCAAATAACCGTATGCGCTGAATCTTTTTCACATGAAGGTTCTGAGCTTACTGTTATCAACACTCGGGTTCCGTGTGCTACGGTTATCTCTAAAACTAAACCTGTTAAAAGTTCAGGGGATTCTATTGTGGTTCAGCCTGTAGGAAATGTTTTTGAAGCAACAACAACAACAACAACAAAAGCCCCAGTGGTAAGCACAGACTATACTATAGACACATCTGGAGCAACAGAAAGCACTGTATTCACCATACAACAGCCAGGTAGATCAACAACTCAAGAGGTAGAGATTCCTAGAGAAAGAGTTGTTAAAATAACATCTGATGTACAGCCAACTATTATATCTGGAGATCAAACTCCCACTATTACAAATGAGGGATCAGTAACTCCTCAGGCTGACACATACACTTTAACCAACAACGACTACTATAATTCTACAACTTTAGAGTATAGACCATATCTTGGAGTCACAGATGAAATATTATTAAGTCCAAGAGAAACCATAGAGGTTACGTCTCAAGATACTCCTGTTGTTACTGGAGCTGTTACAAACGTAAATATAGTTGCAGCAGGAACCCCAACTCAAGAGGTTGATCCAGCTACAATACAACAAAGAATATGTAATCAGCATGTTTTGACTAATGATAGTGATTTCGCAGCTACCTTTGAATACAGGGATTGTGATTTAATTAATCAAGAAGTTACACTAGATCCTAGAGAGCAAACATCAGTAGCTGCAGTCTCAGCACCAACTCTATCAGCTGGTAGCTCAGGTAATGTTGGGTCTTCATTTAATGTTGATACGATAGATAAGAATTACGGAACGACAGGTAGTGCAGCTACAGTCTCTCCAACAACTTCAACAACAACGACAAGTACAACTACAACAACCACAACTATATCACCTGATAGCTTGACAGAGACAAGCATAGTTAGTGTACAAACTGCTTTTTGTAATGATCCAGTGTTCTTAACTAAGCCAGAAGGTGTTTCATGGTATCCTGAAACGGTCAAACTAAAAGTTGGAACCAAGACAGGAGACTTTAAGTTTATTTCATACGATGCAGGCGTAGGGTCACATTATTATAAAGTTTACGAAGGATCAACTTTGCTTCTCGACAAATCGATTGTAATTGATAGTTACATGGGTAGTTTTGAAAGGAAAATGTTACAAGCATTGACAGACAATGGGATGTCAGTAATAGAGGCTATTAAATACGCTAATGGAAGCAAAAGAGCAGTGCCTCAAAGATTGCCTGCAGGAACCACAAATCCTTTTGACGGATCCTTTAAAACTGAATTTACTTTAACTAAGACTACTTT
>Ga0222719_10006074_pt1 | contig 10310 bp, 6 predicted proteins | sample C33_34DmetaG_FD_165039 | JGI IMG/M metagenome (GOLD analysis project Ga0222719, IMG submission 165039) | Estuarine water microbial communities from San Francisco Bay, California, United States - C33_34D | ecosystem: Environmental > Aquatic > Marine > Unclassified | place: USA: California...
TAAAGAATTCGTTTCAGTACAACCTATGAACCTTCCTTCTGGTCTTGTATTCTACTTGGATTTCAAGTATGGTACTGCTCAGCCAGGATTTGAAACAGGTGCTGGTAAAGACTCTCAAGCTGACTCTGTATTCGGTATCACCGAAACTGCTAACGATGCTTCTGAAGGTCTTTATGGTGCTGGTCGTTTCGGTTACTCTATCAACGAAACTTCTTCAGTTGTTGCTGAAGCTTCTTTGACTACCGCTTCATTGGCGTCTATGGGTGACATCAACTACGACTCAGCATTCTCTGCTTCAGTATGGGCGTCTTCTGACCTTTACACTGTTGCTGTTCCTGTTGCTTCATTGACAGGTTACGATGCTGAAGGTGTAAGAGCTTTCTCTGTCGCTGGTACTGATGTTAAAGCTTACTACCCAGCTTACACTAAAATCTCTGGTACTAACGTAGTATTCGTTGTATCTGGTTCTTCTGCTGAAGCTGTTGCTAGTAACGCTACTGTTAAGTTCCAAAAGCAACCAACTGACATCACTCGTGGTGACTTCGAAGATACTACTTCTGGTGCTTCTGACTTGGGTATTCCAGAATTGAACGTAGAACTTCGCTCTGTGCCAATCGTGGCTAAGACTCGTAAGTTGAAGGCTCAATGGACTCCTGAATTCGCACAAGATTTGAACGCTTACCATTCAATCGACGCTGAAGCTGAATTGACTTCAATGTTGTCTGAATACATCTCTCAAGAAATCGACCTCGAAATCTTGGATATGTTGGTAGAAAACGCATTGACTACTGGTCACTGGTCTGCTCGTATCGGTTACTCTTGGAATGGTTCAGGTTTCACTTCATCAGGTCTTAACGCTGCTGTTGAGAGATACACTCAACAACAATGGTTCCAGACTCTTGGTACTCAAATACAAAGAGTTTCTAACCAAATCCACAGCAAGACAATGAGAGGTGGCGCTAACTTTATGGTAGTTTCTCCAGATGTAGCTACAATCTTGGAATCAATTCCAGGATTCGCAGCCGCTGGTACTGGTAACGAAATGCAATTCGCAATGGGTGTATCTCAAGTAGGTTCATTCGCTAATCGCTACCAAGTATACAAGAACCCATATATGCAAGAAAACCTTATCTTGTTAGGATTCAAAGGTGCTCAATTCTTGGAAAGTGGTGCTGTTTACGCTCCGTACATTCCATTAATCATGACTCCGTTGGTATACGACCCAACTAACTTCCAACCACGCAAAGGTGTAATGACTCGTTACGCTAAGCAAATGGTTCGTGGTGAGTTCTATGGTAAAGTATACGTTCACGGTTTGGAAATCTTCTCTTAATTGAGAGATTGACATAATCTTTAAGAGAGAGGGGCTTCGGCCCCTCTTTTTTATTGATATGTATCATATTTATACTAAACCTCGTTATATAACAAAAGGGAATAGTATATGCCTGAAAATACGGAGAAGAGAGTTCCAAAGGGGGACATTAAGTTCACACTCTCGCTATCAGAAGAACAAAAGTTTGCAAAAAGTCAAATCCTTCAGCATCCATTCAATTTTATATTGGGAAAAGCAGGTAGTGGTAAAACACTATTAGCCGTTCAGATTGCATTAGATATGTTTTTTAAGAGGGAAGTAAATAAGGTAGTTATCACTCGACCAACAGTTTCAAATGAAGACAATGGATTTCTGCCAGGTTCTTTAGAAGAAAAAATGGAACCGTGGTTAGTTCCAATTCGTTCTAATATGAGAAAGGTTTATAATAAACCTATGATTTTAGAAAAGATGGAAAAGGATGAGGATATTGAATTGGTATCTTTGACTCATTTCCGTGGTAGAACTTTTGATAACTGTATAGTTATAGTAGACGAGTTTCAAAATTTAACCAAGCAACAACTTGGGATGGTTCTTGGAAGATTGGGAAAAAACTCTCGAATGATACTATGTGGTGATGGTCAACAAATTGATTTAAAATTCAACAATGATTCAGCCGTTCACGATGTCCCGAAGTTAAAGGACTCTCAATTCGTTTATACAACAACCCTCAAGGATAATCATAGGCATGAATCTTTAGATGAGGTGTTACGATTATTATATTCGTATTAAGTAGTTCCGTGAATTTTCCCACTATTTATTAAGTGAGGGAAAGTATTTTTTAATTATCGGAGAAATATATGCCATTTGACTATACCGGTTCATTTAGTGGTTCATTTACTGGCGATTTAACATCTACAAATGGTGTTATATCTTCATCTGCGCAGGTTAGTTACACGCAGATTAGAAACAAACCCACTACAATAAGTGCGTTCCAAGCAAATTCAATACTTGCTAATACAAACTTTAGACAAACATCGTTTGTAACATATTCATCTTCTATAAGCGATAGAGTTACTACACAAGAGGTAACTTCTGCTTCATTTAGTACACGAGTTACTACATTAGAAAATCAAGTAGACTCTGATAATCAAACTCTATCTTTAGATGGTACGACACTATCAATCTCAAGTGGTAATAGTGTAAGTTTAGCTAGCATTGGTGGGGCGTCTGATTATACTGAATTGACAAACGTGCCGGTTGGTATCATTTCATCATCAGCTCAAATCACAGCATTAGGATATTCTACTTCTGATAGTGATGCACAAACACTTACAATCTCTGGACAAACACTTACAATTTCAAATGGAAATAGTGTAACACTTCCAATCGGTGGTGTTGGTGGTTCTTCAATTTGGACAACAGGTTCACAAGATCCAGTATCATACACATATGTAGAATCATCAAATAACTTACAATTAACCGGCTCTTTCCGTGTAAGTGGTGGTGTAACTGGTTCATTACTTGGAACGGCAACTACGGCATCATTTATTTCAGATACCTTCATTTCAGCATCTGCTGCAAGAAGTGGATTTGGTGCTGGTGGTGGCGGGTCAACCGACATCTCTGCGTTGAATACATTCACAGGGTCAATTCAGACTGAAGTAGATTCGTTAACTGCTGCAACGAGTTCTTACCTTACGTCAGTTCCAAGTGGAACGCTTAGTGGTTCTGCTCAAGTTGAAACAATAATAGATGATACTTACATTTCAGCATCTGCTGCTGCGAGTGGATTTGGTGCAGGTGGGGGTGTTTCAGTACCTGATGGAACTATATCAAGTTCCGCCCAAATTACAAGTCTTACTAATGTTACACTTTCTGGCACTTCAACCATAACATCAGCAGACATCAATGGTGGTACTATTGATGGTGTTACAATCGGTGGTACTCTTGCCGGAAACGCAACCTTCGCATCAGTTGACATCAATGGTGGTACTATTGACGGTGTTACAATCGGTGGTGCTCTTGCCGGAAACGCAACCTTCGCATCAGTTGACATCAATGGTGGTACTATTGACGGTGTTGCTATCGGAGGGGCGCTCACGACATTTGGTAATTTCACAGCTATCACAGCATCCACTTCCATAACAACTCCGGATGTCTATATTGATGGGTGGGGTTCAGTATCAGCATCTCTTGCTTCTGTTAACGGAGGTGGTGGTAGTTCTGCTACGGCTTCGTATGTAGCCGGATTATCTGATTTTAATGGAAATCGTGTAGTATCAAATCCCGATTTGCCTACAAATATTTTTAATGTTAATTTCGGAACAAGTGGTTCGATTTCAAATTTCATCGAAAAAATATTCTTCCCAAACAGCGCACCTTCAGTAACGACATCAGGATTTACTATTCAAGAATTTGAAGTTAGTGGTTCGGCTGTAGGTACGGTACTTGCTACTGATGCTGAAAGTCAAGCCGTTACATTTAGAACAGCAAGTTCATATACCGATGATTTCTTTAAGATTGCATCAAATGGTCAAGTTACTTTAAATACAAAATCTACCTCATCAATGAATACGGATAGTACACCTACTTCTGGTTCACATCCATTCCAAATTGAAGCAGTAGATAGTATTGGTGCTGTGGGTTCTAAAACTATATACATTAGAGTGAATCCTAACACCGCACCAGTTTGGAGACAAACTTCGGTAGGTGGCTCAATAATCACATCGTTCACATCTTCCCTAAATGAAAATTCAGGAACAGGTGAAAAATTCAAAGTATACTTTACCGATACCGAAAGTGATACAATGACAATTGATACGGGTTCAATTCCATCTGAATTCTCTGCATCAATTGCATCAACATATGTACAAGTAAATCAAGTAACCGCATCGTTAGATTATGAATCCACGACATCATACAATTTAACATTTACGGTTGAAGACCAACATTATACCGATGGTGATGATAGTACAACAATTTCAACACTACCAATTTTAATTCGAGTTGTAGATAATGTTGCACCTGTTGTAAACAATCAGACACTTTCATCTATAAATGAAAATTCATCAAATGGTACTGTAGTTGATACAATTACTGCTACTGATACTGAAGGTGATACAATCACATTCTCTAACTTCACGTTGTTATCAGCATATCTGAATGGAGTTGGTACAAACATTACTTCATCATTGGGTGGTAATTCATTGTATGACCCACACGCAGACCCGTTCCAAGCAAATTCAAGTGGCCAGGTTACTCGTAAAACGGGTGTGTATCTAAATGCAGATATTGCCGATAGATATGTATACCAAGTTTCAGTTAAAGATTCTTATAATAACACAACCGATACTGGACAAATCACAATTCCTATCACGGATGATTCGGCCGCATCGATTACGGACAATTGGGATTCATTACACATTATGGAATCCGTTGGTACAAATTACTATGTTAGAAAAGAAGGTGGTATTTTGGGACTAACTGGTACATTTGCCCAATTATCATCAGCCGGTGGTTCTGTGATACAAAGATGGGAAGTTTCATCTACTGGTGATATGATTAAAGCAAGTAATGTTACTGGCTCTGCTACATACTTACAAGCAAATCAAAATATTAGTGGGTCTATCTATACATCCGGAAGTATTATCGCAGTAGCGATAACCGCATCAGAACACGCATTTGAAACTACAAAACAATACTTTGATTACACAATTAAAGTAGAACCAAATAGCGCTCCGGATATTATATTCACAAATACAGCTGCAAACTTAAACACCAATGCCGCTACAAGTGGTAGTTTATTGACTACAATCACATTCTCTGATGTGGAAAGTGATACGATTGACCACTCAACATTTAGTTTTACCGACCCAAGTGGTCAATTAAACTCCGTTAAGAGTGGTGATAGTTACTTAATCCAAGCAAAAAATAATTTAAGTGGTTCAACTACATACGAAATAACCGCAAGTATTCAAGATACTCATAGATTTAGAACTAATACCGAAGAACATACATTTACCATCGCACAATCTGCACCAACAACTTATGTATATGGCTGGACAGGTGGTTCGGCTGCATCTGAAGCTGCTGCAATCGCATCTATGGGAGATAGTGGTGGTGATGGAATTGGTATTGTAAGTGGTTCTGTAATCGCTATGTTACAAAGTGGTTCAATTGGTTCTACATTTACACCATCATATGTAGGTGGTACAGCAACATTACACAAATCAGGTTCAATCACCACATTATCAGACACCGATGCAAGTGGTTTGTCAACATTGGGATACTTAAACTTTAGTTCAACATCTCAAAGATTGTTGGTAGTATTCGCATCCGCATCTGCTCTTGGTGGAAAGCCGGTAAGTATGTATGATGGAGTACCACCAGATTCAACTGGAACTCCAAACGAATACTATGTATACGCAAAAGATGCTGCAATTCCAGGAACAATTGGTACTGGTGTTTATTACTTTGATACTGAAAGTGATGTAGAAGGTTACTCAAGATGGGGTGTTATTTTTGCTGAAGGTAAAAATACTAACAATTCAAGATATTATTTGATGCCGGACACGGCATCTGCACCATAATAGGGAGAACAAATAGATGGCAACTACTGCAGGTGATATTTATGTAAGAAGTGGGGCGTCCGGCTCGTTTACCTCCGTTGAATACGTTCAAGGTGGGTGGATTACTGTCGCCTCTTCTTCTAATATGTCATCCATCTATCACGATAGGTTGAAGGATGGACAAATAATTTGGGTTGAAAGTGAAAGTCAACTATATGTAACTCGTAAGTTTGTTGCATTTGAAACTGAAGGATATGTTGGATTCGAGGATTCCGCATCATTCTCAACAACTTCTCTTGGAATTAGTAGTGCAACGCCTACATTACAACAAGTAACCGACCAAGGTAATACAACTGATGTATCGATGTCTATTATGGGTATTGATATCTTATCAAATACAAATTCAGCTGGATATTCTGCTAGTATTTACATTGGTGAGAATGTTGTAGAAAATTCTACTCTTACACCATCCACAGCAAGAGAGCAGACATTCATTGGTGCTGATGCTGGTAGAAATTTAGGATTACCATCTTATGGTTTGACCGCCATTGGTCATGGTGCTATGAAAGGTAAGGAAGGTAACTCATCAGGTGGTTCTGCCAACACCGCAATCGGTGCATTTTCTTTATTTGATATAGATGATAATACCATCAATAACACAGCCGTTGGTTATAATAGTTTGTTGAATATGGAGTCCGGGTCTAGCAATGTCGCTATCGGTGCAAGAGTTGCATTTAACTCAACTCAACTTCAAGATAGTGTTATCATTGGTTCTAACGCGAGACCATTTGGTATAAGTAATCAAATTGTAATTGGTACAAATGCATTTGGTAGTGGTAGTAATACAGTAACCATTGGTAATGGTAAAATTACGGACAACTACTTTACAGGAAACTTAACCGGCTCAATTGATGATGTATATATCGCGGGATGGGGTTCAATATCAGCATCTCTTGCTTCTGTTAACGGAGGTGGTGGTTCTACACCAAGTGGAACAATTAGTGGTTCTGCACAAATTACTGAATTTGGATTATTTGTATTAAATTCAGTAACATCATCAATGTCGGTTGCTACCGCATCATTTATTTCCGATACCTTTATTTCAGCATCCGCTGCAAGAAGTGGTTTTGGTTCAGGTGGTTCTAATGGTGCAAGTGGTATATTTAGTTTAACCGGTTCTATACAATCAACAACAAACGATTTACAAATCACAGGTTCTGTTACAATTGGTGATGGGGTATTAAAATTAAAAGAATATGCAACAACACCAACTGCAGAAGCGGGTGCAATATTTTATTCAGCATCTGCCTTCTATTTTGGAGTAGACTAATTTTTGTCTCATTGGAGACATACTTATAACAAGAAAAAAAGAAAAACAAGTTTCGTTTGATATATCAATAAAAACGTGTTAACACAAAAAATGGAGAATTAAAATGGCAGAATGGAAAAAAGTCGTTGTCTCGGGGTCGGCAGTTAGCCAACTTAATAACGACGCAGGATACTTAACCACGGGTACGTTGGGTGACCTCGTATCAGGTTCAAGTGCCGCCGCAAGAACAAGATTAAACTCACTCACAAGTGATGAGTTAAGTCAATTAGAAAACATTGGTACATCAACAATTTCCGCAACTCAATGGGGATATGTTGGTGCTTTAGACCAAGACCTCGATACAGCCGGGGATGTAGTATTTAGTTCGGTTACCGCTGACTTCCTTGGTAATGTAACTGGTACCGCCGACACCGCATCTTACGTTGCTGGTGCTGGTGTAGATGGTGATATCGCAGGTAATGCTGGAACCGCAACTAAATTAGCAACTGCACGTGCATTCACTACTACTGGTGATGTTGTAATCACTTCTACAAACTTCGATGGTTCAGCTAACTTTAGTGCTGCTGCAACTATCCAAGCTGGCGCAGTTGAAGCTAGTATGTTTGCTGCAAACGCTTCAGCAGCAATCACTGGTTCTGCAACCGCATTGTCATCATCACTTGCTGGTAGAATTACCACTCTTGATTTGGCATCATATGATTTGGACATCGCAGCTGATACTGGAACAGGTGTAATTACAAATGCAGAAACACTAACCTTTAGTGGTGGGTCTAACATTGAAACTGAAATAGATACAAACGAAGTAACATTCAATCTTGGCAGTAGAATTTCGTTGACTGCTGTAACCGCATCGTTGAAAGGTAATGTAGTTGGTAACGTAACTGGTAACTTGACTGGTACTGGTTCATTCGCAACTAAAGCTGCAACCCTTCACACAGGCGCTACCGGTAATGATTTGACATTGAGTGGTAACTTGACTGTAAATGGTACAACTACTACGGTTAATACAACTAACTTGGAAGTTACTGACCAATTCATCAATTTGAATGATGGTGGTGGTGATGCTGATGGTGGTATTGTTGTAGAAGGTGCTGGTACTTCATTCGGTTGGGATACCTCAGCGGGTCGTTGGGCATTTGACTACACAGGTGCTACTGCAAATCAAACAGCAATTACTTCTGACGCATACGCTGCTGCAGTTGTAACTACTGATGACTCTAACTACCGTAAGAATGGTAACATTCGTGTACAAAGTGGTGATATCTTCATCTATGTAGAATAATAAATGATTCTAAAAAGGTTATATATGAGTTTACACGATAAACTTGGAATCAAAAAAGAAACTCCCAAAACAGAACTCGACCTCTCTAAACAAGAGGTTGAGTTTCTGATGGGAATTCTTGGAGAAACCAACATAAAGGGGAAGCAAGTTGAGTTCTTTTACTCTCTCGTTTTAAAACTCCGAAAACATTTAGATACAATGTAGTATAAACCCTCACTTCGGTGGGGGTTTTTATTTATGTCTATACTATTTATAGTAGATTAATCATAAATAATTCTGGTTGTAGGCCCGAAAGGGAAGTGGGCACATTAGTGTTACCAACCACAAGATAGGATAGGACATATGCCAAATTGGAAAAAAGTCATTACCTCCGGTAGTAATGCAGAATTAAATTCAGTAAAAATATCCGGCGCAGTCAATGCCGGTATAGATACCGACAAGTTTTTGGTACTCGACGCTGCTGGTAACATAGATTATCGGACAGGCACCCAAGTTTTAAGTGATATTGGCGCAAATAGTGCAACGGTAATTCCTCAAATTATAGTAACCGCCGCGGAAGTTGTAGAAGAAGGGTCTACCAGTGTATACATCCCTTGGTCAGGAATTAACATCTTTCCAGAAAGTAATACAACCGCATATACACTATTTCATGCACCATACAATGGATATATAAAAGAAATCATAGTACACCCACATAGTAGTGCAACATCTGGAACTTGTACAATCACACCATACAAAAATGGTACGGGTCAAACAGCCGTACAAGAAACTATAAGTGGTACTGCTGGTGTAAAAACTGCGTTCGCATTTGGTTCAGTTGGTTATTCATTTAGTGATGGTGACCGATTATATTTAAATTTTGATAGAGAAGCGCCAGAAAGGTCGCTTGGTTTTAGTTTTACTATTGTATTAATAGTCGATGCGACATCTTAATAAAGGTAAAGATATGGAATTGATACACGGATTACATAAAGATACCTTAATTGAAATCAACGGAAGTTACCAAAAAATTGGTGACATCAAAGTTGGTGATGTAGTAAAAGGTTTTGATATTCATGGAGTGGGTGTTAGAGACAACAAAGTTGTTTCGGTAACCACAAAAACTATTGACGCATACATCGAATTCACACTTTCAGATGGTGCAAAAGTAAAAACATCAGTTGATGCTAAAGTTCTAACCCTAATGGGTAATTGGGTTTCTCCAATTAATGCATTCAACAACAAAACTGAATTACATAACGAATTACATATTCTTTCACTTCAATATGTGGAAGAACATTTAGATATTGTAAGTATTGAAGTAGAACCTGACCACAATTACTATGTAGGTCATTTATTACTACACAATACCGGCCCTACCGGACCCGCAGGTGCTAAAGGGCAAAAAGGTAATACAGGTGGTACTGGCCCAACCGGCCCACAAGGTCCCGCAGGCCCACAGGGTGTTACCGGTCCGGCTGGTGGACAAGGTCCTGCTGGCCCGCAAGGTCCAACTGGTAATACAGGCCCTACTGGTCCAACTGGCGCCAAAGGTAATACAGGTGGTACTGGCCCTGCTGGTCCTACCGGCCCAACTGGTGCTAAAGGTAATACAGGCGACCCAGGTGGTACTGGCCCAAAGGGTGATGGTGGCGCTCAAGGTGGTGTGGGTGCTACCGGCCCAACCGGCCCTAAAGGCGATGGTGGTGCTCAAGGTGGCGGAGGTGCTACCGGCCCTACTGGCCCTAAAGGCGATGGTGGTGCTCAAGGTGGTGGAGGCGCTACCGGCCCAACCGGCCCTAAAGGAGCAACCGGGGCTCAGGGCGGTGGAGGTGCACA
>Ga0222719_10006075_pt1 | contig 10309 bp, 7 predicted proteins | sample C33_34DmetaG_FD_165039 | JGI IMG/M metagenome (GOLD analysis project Ga0222719, IMG submission 165039) | Estuarine water microbial communities from San Francisco Bay, California, United States - C33_34D | ecosystem: Environmental > Aquatic > Marine > Unclassified | place: USA: California...
GTTTTCATCCATGAAATAACTTGCATTAAATTTGATTTTTTTGAGTTTATAGACATATCTTTCTTTTTATATTAAGATAAGAATAATATATCGAATAAACAACTAATTCTCTCTTCTCTCTTCAGGTTTATAGTGTTTTATCCTTTCGTGCCAGATAGGAGATGCTAAAAGCACTGCAGCATTTATTTCACCTTTCTGTTGTAACTGAAATACATGAGACATCCAGGTTTGTTCAAAAGGAGCTGCCCATTTTGTTTCTATAAATACTTTATAATTACCTTCTTTTGACATTATCATTGGCCAATTAGTATAGGTAATATCTCCATTAATGTATGCAACACCGTCTACATTATCAACTTGTTTGAATTGAGTTCTAGGAGCGTTTGGATCTATTCCATTAGTTGGTAATTGATCATAATCAGGCCAATATAAAGTACGTGTATCTTGAGGTACGTTGTACCAGCTAGTCTGTATGTCATTATCCCAATAAACTTCAGTAAAAGATACTTTTAAATAATCAAAATTTTCTTTAATCATTATTTTATGCAAAATATCGTATAAATTAGGAATATATTTTCTGAGCCCGTTTCTACAAAATTGACCTTCTAAAGTTGGTGGATTAGATGTCATATCATCTTCAAAGAAGAAGTAGTAATCTGCATCAGATTCATGAAAATGTTCTGCTGCTGCTTGTCTACCTCCACAAATACCTTTATTACCTTCTAGACTTATATATTCGAAATTATATTCTTCTGCTATTTTTTTATTCTCATGTCGAGCTGTAGGATCAGTTGAATTATCTAGTAAAACTAAATGAGGTCTTTCTAGCCATTCTGGGACTTTTTTCATTGACTCTAAAGTATACAGAATCTGCTCTGGAAAATTAAATGTAAGTATGTATAAGTTAGTCTTAACTTTATTAGTATCGTATATAGCTTTTTTATATTTAATTCTTTTTTCCGGAATTTTTTCTAGTTCTACTTTATTATTTATTAGATTAATAGCAAATTTAACTATAAGTCCGTTATCATCAAGCATATATCTCCTAAAGTTTTCAGGTTCCTGATAAGCTAATATCGTGAATATACTTTCTTCTGTACCCATCAACCCGGCTTTAAGGGTTGAATTTAATAGGTGCCAGTATTTACCGTTAGCATCTCTAATAGAATCTGCGGTTCCACCAAATAGTCCTCCTCTACAGACATACTCAATAGGAGTCTTAGTATAAGATTGCATACCTTTATGAGTAAAGCCATGTACCTCGTCTTCCGCTTTGTAAGGATAACTTAAAAATAAAAAAGGATCGAAATAGTCTATAATCTTATCAAACCAGTCTTCTGCAAAATAACCTTCATTAACTGTTGTAGTAATTCCTGCATCTAACCACATAAAGTAATCAGAATTAAATGGATTCCATATTACTGAGTTATGTAAAAGAGACATTTTACTCATAACTATTGGATTATACCATTCATTTTTAAGTTGAGGGCTTTCTTTTAACCATCCACCTTCGCCTGTTACGTTCTGCCACCTTTCTGAAGTTCTAATATTCTGAGTAAGATCCCAAAATTCTCCATACATCTCTTTTATATCAGAAAGTTCATATATCTGTACATGAGTATTATTTTTACTACGTTTTTCCCAAACATACTTTTCTAATTCTAAAGGAAGATATAAGAATAAATTACAGTCTAAAGTTAATAATTTCTGTAAATGTTCTATATATAAATCAAAACTTTTTCTGTGGTTACCTATATCCCACAGTCCGGTTACAACTGTTAATTTATCTGAAGGTTTTTCTTCTTTATTAACTTCTTTAGTAATGTAAGTATCTTGCAGTACTAAGCTGTCTAACTCTGTCTCATTGTAAACTTTAAATGCATCATTATAGGTATTTAAAATCGGTTTACCATCAACATTAAAAGAAGTATTAAGTAAGACTCCTATACCTGTGCTGTTCTTAAATTCTGTTAAAAGTTTGTATAACCATGGATTTTGATCTTCTGTTACTGTCTGTACTCTTGCAGTACCGTCTACATGAGTAATTGCTTGAAGTTTTTCTTTCCATTCGTCTTTTACTTTAGGACAGTAGTTCATCCATCGAGATTCTTTATCAAACTCAAAATATGTTGATACATCTTCTAGTCTAACAACAGGAGCAAAAGGTCTAAAATGTTCTCTATGTTTTACTTTAAGATTTAAAATGTCCTTCATATCTGGAAAAGAAGGGTTACATAAGATACTTCTATTACCAAGAGCTCGAGGACCGTGTTCACATCTACTTCTTACTACCCCTACAATTTTTCCATTTTTTAAATCTTCTACTAAATAATTTAAATTATCACTAATATTAAATTTACCTTCAAAAGTATTTGCATTAAGAAGATTACCTAAATCAAATTTATCAAAGACATTAGGACCTGAGTATGTTATATCTATAGGGTGTTCAGATTTAATATGCCCGCATAGCATACCTACTGCTAAACCGCAATCTGAAGGGTTTGGAGTAACGAAAGTTTCTCTAATAGTAGATAACCTTGTATTAAATAAAATATTTAACCCCCCACCTCCTGTAATATGTACAGGTAAATCAGGGTATGCATCAAGATGTGGATTAATAAGTTTTAAAATTTTTTCCTCTAGCATGAATTGGTTAGTAGCTGCTAGATCTTTACTGTCTTTAGAATTAGCTAATTTTTCATCGTTTAAAGGAATATTTAATCTATTAAGCATTTCTTCAAAAAGAGTTTCATGCTCAACACCTGATGGAAGATCATACCATTTTTCAAATTCTTCAAGCCATTCTTGTCTTACTACTCCATACCCAGCTAACCCCATTAATTTACCAGCATAAACTAAATTTCCTCTTAAATAATCTTGTTCATGTTTTAGTTCACTAACAAAGTGCCCGACCATACCATAGCAGACTCCGTAATTTATTTGTAAATCTAAAATATTTTCAGGTTCTTCTTTTCTCTTATGTTTAAATAGTCTAAACCACCCATCATTACCACCTCCATCAAATGATAAAACTAAAGCTTCTTTATGTGTAGATTGATATAAAGAACTGCAAGAATGATTACGATGATGAGAGGTCTGTATATATTCATCTGCAGAATATATTTCTTTGACTATATCAAGATCGACCATATCGTAGTAACAGAAGGAATAATGATCTATATTGTATTTATCTTTAAAAAGTTCTTTTACTGTTATTAGGACTTCTTTTGGATTTTTAACTTGAGTAGGTTCGTAGAAGAATAAAGAAGCATTTTTCTTATTTACAAGTCTTTCTATTTCTATTACTTCTACTATATTTCCGTTTAAAGCTAAACTTACAGTAGAATTGTGAGAACCGTATATTGCTATAACTGCATCCATAATTTATATATAATAATTTCCTATAATTAATTTATCTAATTCAGTTTCTTTAAGAATTTTAAAGCAATCTTTAACAGTAGAAAGAATAGGTTTTCCTCCAACGTTGAAAGAAGTATTTAATAGTACACCAACCCCTGTTTGTCTTTCTAGCTCAGTAAGTATTTCATATAAAAAAGGATTCTGAGTTTTAGTGATTGTTTGTATCCTTGCTGTATTATCTACGTGAGTAATAGCTTGTAATTTTGTTCTCCATTCTTCTTTAACTAAAGGACAAAAATTCATCCATCTACTTTCTTCTTCCCATTCAAAATACTTTGATACATCTTCTAATCTTACTACAGGAGCAAATGGACGATACCATTCTCTATTTTTTACTTTAGCGTTAAGAGTATCTTTCATATTAGGAAAGCCAGGATAACAAATAATACTCCTATTACCTAAAGCTCTAGGTCCGTGTTCTGCTTGTTCTCTGGCAATACCTATAATCTTGCCTTTTACTATATCTTCAACTATTTCTTTGATAGAAGTTATATAACCAGAAGGCACTTTAACTTTATACTCATTAATTCTTTTAGCTGTATAAGGATATTCATTAAAATACTCAGCAAGTGATCCATAATCTAATAGCGGTACACCTTTATATGTAATATCAGCAGGTTTATCAGGTTTAAGGTAACCTAATAAAACCCCAACTGCTAATCCACAATCGTTAGGATTAGGTCCTATAAATATTTCTCTATTTAACTCTGCTTTTAACCTAGTATTCAAGATTATGTTTAAAGCACATCCTCCAGTAAGTATTACAGGTAAATCTGGGTATTCTTTTAAAAAAGGAGTTATTTGTTCTAAAAAACATTCTTCAAACGCTTTTTGAGAAGTAGCAGCTATATCATATGCTATCTGCCCTTTAAGCCTGTTGTCTCTATCAAAGTTTACTCCTATTTTTTTACCAATGATTTTATTAATTTCTTCTTCATATTCTCCTGATGCAGCATTTGCTTTATAATAATCCATAAACCAAGGTATCCACTCTTTTTTTACTTGACCGTAAGCACATAATCCCATAATTTTTCCAGGATATACTAAGTTACCGTCTGATAAATCAATTTGTTCTATATCATCAAAAAAATCTCCAAAAGTAGCATAAGGAAATCCTAAATCATAGTATATATGATCATTATTTAAAATAGGATTTTTAATTTGTTTTAGTAAGCTAACTCCTTTTTCCCTATCAGCAGTATATACATTAAACTTACCATCATCGCCGCCTCCGTCAAAAGAAAAAATTAATGCTTTTTTAAAATCGGATTGATAAAAAGCTCCATTAGCATGAGACATATGATGATTAGGGTAAATAAAATTTTTAGCAGGAATAAATTTATGAAGCTCAACTTGCATATTATCAATATTAATTACTCCACAATTGCTAATGCAGTTTTCAAACTCTTTAATACCGTATCTATCTTTTACCCAGTCAAGTATTGATTCTAATGAAGGAAAAGGATCTTTAACTAATTTATATTGAGATAAACCGCTATTTTTATAATTAGCAAGCCTTTCAATTTCTATCACAAGCATAATCTCTCCATCCTTTTCGATAGCTATTGCTCCATTGTGAGATCCGTAAAATCCTATGTTAGCCATTAGTATGAACTTTATTATGATAGTATTCCATCAATTCATTTACCCAAGACTTAGGGTATGTTTGTTGATCGTTAACGCGTATACCTGTAACGTGTCTTAATTCATGACATCCAGATTCATTAAAAGGAAGATTTTCAAGAACAGGAAATGTATTACAGTTTCTACCATGGTAATTAATAATTCGCCAGTCAGTTTCTTTATCCCATGCAACGCATTTTATATCTTTTTTATGTTTAACTGCATAGTAACCTACTAGAATATCATCTGACCAATGGTTGTTGAATAAAAAATCTTCTTCTAAAAAATCATCACCAAAAAAAGATCTCTTATATCCTACTGAATGCCAATGTCCGGTTATCATCATATTTTTATCAGAAAAAATAGGGTATAGATCGGGAACTGAGTAAAAGCTATAACATTGTTTGCCTTCATTATCTATCCATTCTCTTTTTTCGAATAATCTATCTCCTCTAAATCCTATAGCTGCATTAGGATACTCTTTTAATTTTTTAACATGGTATTCTATCATATCTGGATGATATAAATTATCATCATCTAAAATTATAAGTATATCATCTGGGTTTTTAGTTTCAGTTAATGCTCCTACTATCTTTGTAGGAGGTCCATAATCTTTTCCTCTCTTAATAACTAAATGACTATATTTTTTTTGTAAATCATATACCCATTCAGGAATAACTATAGAATCACCAACATCTGATTGATTTGGTAAGCGACCGATATTATCAGCTAATTTACCTGTATAGTAGTCTGGTATATTGTATAATACTCTATACTCTTTATCAGTATTCTGTGTTAATAGAGAAATTAAGTTTTGTTCAGCAGATTTTTGATTATTTAATCTATCAGGTACTGTAGTTAACGAAATATATATCATATTATTATAATGTATTTAAAAATCTTAAATCACAATCTGGTTTTGATAGGTCATTTCCTCTGTCTAAAAAAGGACAGGGGTAAGTTTTTGTATCTAGTTTTTCATATTCTACTAAATCTTTATTGACAAAAGAAAGTTCTATAACTTCTGGGATAGAATATTGTTTATAAAAGTTAGTACCTTCTACAATTTCACTATAAGTAAAGTTATTAGCATAGTTATTACCATGAACATGACATAATAAGTAGTATTCATTTAATTTTCTTACACATTCAAAAAATTTACTTTGATTAACAGGGTCTTGTAGAGTGTGAAATTCAAATACAACACCGGTAGTTATAGAGTTCATTTTACTTATATCGGTATTAAGTATGTACTCATATTCTGCTCCTTCTACGTCTGCTTTAAATAGTACTCTACCGTTAATATTTCTTTGCTTATAGTGCTCTAAAAAATTATTACAGTTATCTGTAGCAACTCCTGATAAACCTTCTTTATTGTACTGCAAAGTAAAGTACTCTGATGGTACTTCAAAATTGTCTATAGTATGATCAAAGCAAAATGCATTTTTGCCTGTAATGTCTATGTATTCTTTTTCAAAAGAAATATCGTTACCTACTCCATAGCTAAATAGTCCTGTGCTTTTTACTAATGATTGAAGAGCGATAACGTAACCGCCGTCGTGTCTGTTTCCTATCCTAACTTTTTGATGAAGTGGATCGAATAATTTAAAAGAGTTAATCATTTTTAATAATTTATATTAGTTGTATAGAAATCTAAAATTTCATCAATCATACTTTCAAAAGTATACTCTGGTTTCCATCCGATTTCTGTCATTAGTTTAGTAGGATCGCCTTTAAGTCTTACTGTTTCTTCAGGTCTAACAAATTTTGGATCTATAAATACATAATCTTTATAATCTAAATCTAAACTTGAAAATACATATTTACATAATTCTCTTATACTTCTTGTAGTCCCTGTAGCGCAAATATAATCATTAGGAACATTTTGCTGTAGCATTAAATACATAGCTCTAACATAATCTTTTGCATGACCCCAATCTCTATAAGTATCTAAAGTACCTAATCCTAATTTTTCTTGTAACCCTTTTTTTATTCTAACTGCTCCTTTTATTACTTTAGCTGTAACAAAATTATCACCTCTTCTAGGAGACTCGTGATTAAAGAGTATTCCGTTGCTAACAAACATACTGTAAGCATTTCTATAATTAACTCCTATTTGGTGAGCAAATACTTTAGATACAGCGTATGGATTAGCAGGCTTAAACGCAGTAGTTTCTCGTTGAAAACCATCACTATCGATATTATTACCAAACATTTCAGAAGTACTTGCTTGATAAACTTTAGAAAATGGAGTATAGGCTTTAACTGCTTCTAAAAGATTAAGTGCACCTAATCCAGCTACCTGTGCTGTATAAAGAGGATTTAGATAACTTATACCTACATGAGACTGAGCTCCTAGATTATATATTTCATGAGGCATACTATCAGCAACGACTCTCTGTAAAGATACTGCATCAGTTAGATCTCCAAAATGTAAATTAATATCAGACTGTATATGCTTAATTCTGGTATCACCAGTATAGTTAATCGAACTTCTTCTAATTATTCCATGTACTTCGTAACCTTTTTCTAATAGTAGTTCAGCTAAATAAGAACCATCTTGGCCTGTAATTCCTGTAATAAGTGCTCTTTTACCCATTCTATAACTCTGTTTCGTGTCTTTCAGCCCATCCTCTTTCTTTACTATGAGCCCAATATACTACTCTACTAGGATTTTTTTCAGTTAAAAACATTTCTTCGTAGTGGATAGGAATATTCTCATATAAATATCGATTTAAATTATTTCCTTTAATAATATCTGAGTGTATAGCTTTACCATCTTGATCATCAAAAGCTATTAAAATGAAATCATAATCGTTTTCAGGTAACATATGTCTTTGTATGTCAACTAAATGATAAAAAGAATGCATAAAACTATCTTCCCATTCTTGTTCATCTTCAATAATAGGATTAGGGGCTAAGTTACCATCTTTTGTATATTTTTGAAAGGATTTTTTAGCAAAATGTATACCTGCATATTTTTCGTAATCTCTTATAGTTCTTACATTTCCTATATCGTACCCTGTCATGTCAAATCCATTATCTTCTACTCTTAATAACTGTCTTATTTTAGCTCTTGCTCTTTCAGTTTGTTTTAACCAAGCATGGTTACCTCTTTTATGATTATCATCCCATGCTAGCATACCTGCTCTTTCTTCTCTCATAGTAGCATGCCAAATAATAAGTTCATGTGGATGGAATAAATCGTAACCGTGAGTGTAACTTCTAATTGTAAGGTTAAGTTCCTCTCCTGCAAAGTAAATATCTGTATCATGTTTTATATCCTTAGCCCATTTGTTGGGACCGAAACAAAAATGACCTGATATAAATCTGGCAGGAACTGGTTTTGTAAATTTAGTCCAATCGTCTTTAAATCCTGTAGGTCTTATAAAAATAGTACCATGAGGGTAAAAGCAAGCAGGTTCACTAAACCAAGGTTCTTGTACCCGTCCTTCTGGGTCATTAAATGGATCATAATACGGTAAATATCCACATATGAGAGGATTATGTCCATCTTCTACTAATCCATCGTACCAGCTAATAAGTCTACTATCAAAATTAGTATCAAATCTATGATGTGAATCTAACTGTAAAACAAAATCTTCATCATCTAATAGCTCTTCATTAATAATAGCTCTAGCATAAGCTAATCCTTTAGCTTTTTCATAGTGCAAATGATAAATCTTAAATTGAGGATTATTTTCATACTCATCTAAATTATCAAAACCATCATCAGGGTTATATTGTCTACAAATACCAAAAACTATTCTATCAGGAAATTCAGCATTTTCTAAAGCTGACTTAATTGTAGGAATAAGTTCCGGTTCTCTATAAGCTGGTAAATGTATAAATATTTTTCTCATTATATAGGTACTTCTATTCTTTCTACCCATCCTTGAGATTTAGAATGAGGCCATACTACGTACTTGTCTAACTTTCTACCGTTATACTCTCTCCATACTTTTATCCACTCTTCTCCTCTTTTAAAAGTTTGTAAATAACTATTTACTTCTTTTTCATCTGCGTCCAATCTAACTATTTCTTTACCGTCATTAGATTCAAAAGAAATAACCCAGAAGTCATAATCATCATGATTAATTTGTGATTCATGAATATCTATACAGTGTCTGAATACCGATATAAAACTATCCTCATATTCTTGTCTATCTTTTATAATCGGATTAGGAGGAATATTATATTCAGACGTAAATTTCTGTACTGTTCTATTACCGTATCTTATACCAGAGTATCTTTCATAATCGTCTAACGTTCTTTCAGTACCTAGTGTATACGGAGCTATCTTTTTTAGAGCACAAGGAGTACATTTTACCCCGTCCATACCAAAAAGCAATCTAAACCTTTCATGAGACTCTCTATTTTTATCAGTCCAAGTAGGAACATCATCCCATTGTTTAGGTTTTTTATCTCTAGTATACTCATGCCAAGCTATTATTCTATGAGGATGAAATAAATCATAACCATGAGTATAAGCTCTAACAGCTATACTTGGTTCTTCACCATGAAAGTACATATTAGGGTCGTGTTGAACTTCTTCACAGAATTTACCAATAGTAAAAGCAAAATGAGCTGAATAAAATCTAGATGGAATTGGTTTTTTTACTTTCTTATAATCTGGAACTGAATGTGGTTTAGTAGCAATATAACCTTCTACAGCATATCTATCAAATTCCATTTTCCATATTTCATCTAATCTACCATCAGGATCATTATCAGGAAAGTAAGAAGGAATGTAAGCAGTTATTAGAGGTTTAGGATATCCATCGTTAACTAAAGAATTAAACATTTCTATAAGCTTTACATCCCAGTTTTTTACAAATCTATGATGAGAATCTAACTGTAGAGTAAAATCTTCTCCGTTATAGTTTTGTTGAATTTTATTTCTAGCCCAACAGACTCCTTCAGATTCGGTATGTGGTATATCTAGAATATTAAAATTAGGATTATCTTGGTATTCATCTAAGTTATCCCACTTATCTTCTTTAGAATTCTGCCATGCTATACAGATTTTTAATCTTTTCTTATACCTTGCATTATGTAATAAATTATCTAATGTAGGTAGAAGTTCTGGATCTCTATAAGCAGCTATCTGAATGAATATTGTTTTATTTTTCATAACTTTTAGGTGGTGTAGGATGTGGATCCTTAACCATATTAAAACTTGACTGTGGTTTATTTATTGGATATATTTTATTTAGCTTTTCTTGCCTTTCGTCACACCCACAGTCGTTTCCGTATAACTTTTTTA
>Ga0222719_10006077_pt1 | contig 10308 bp, 11 predicted proteins | sample C33_34DmetaG_FD_165039 | JGI IMG/M metagenome (GOLD analysis project Ga0222719, IMG submission 165039) | Estuarine water microbial communities from San Francisco Bay, California, United States - C33_34D | ecosystem: Environmental > Aquatic > Marine > Unclassified | place: USA: California...
AGGTGATGGTTCCAGCACCAGAGGGTTACCACTGGATGTCAGAGCGTGGTCGCTATTACCTAATGCCCCACGAAGGGAAGTTCAAACCGCATACTAATGCGGCGCTTGAGATGCCCTTTAAGATTAAGAAGTCCCACTAGTCGATAGGCTCATCGCCCTCCATCTTACGGTAGAACTTAGCAACAGCCATCCTTCCCTTTTGGGATAGGGCGTATCTGACGCGGTAGTTGTATTTCGTTTCCTCCCTGAATAGATGGTCCTCATAAGACTGGCTAGGGGATAGCTTATCAAAGTGCTTATATATATAGCCCTTCTTCAGCAGAGGGTATAACAACCGAATCTCTAGCTTCATATAGCTCCTCTTATAGACGTTGACGATATGTTCGATGGTGAAGAACTCATAGTCGTAGATGAATATCATAAACATCATCTCGGAGTATGTAATGGGCTGTGTTTTAACGGTGTTCTTTATTACAAGGTCAAAGTTCTTTAGGTAATTAGCCTTCAGTCCCTCGGTTTTCATCATTGAAAAGTCCCGGAACATCTTCTGGCGGTCTCCTTTACGCTTAGGCATTCAATTAAAAGTTATATTTGTAACAAAATTAAGGATATATGGCTACTCTAACAGGTCAAAAGGTAAAAGACGCTTATCAATCGCTGCTTAAGCTAGAGACAGGAACGCTTACTTCATCTACAAAAGTGATTGAAGACGGCGCAGGAAACGACAGTGCCCTTAAGATTTCTACTGATGCAGTTGAAGTTGCGGGCACTCTGAACATTTCTACGGCACCGGCATCATCATCTACGGAGCTTACAGCTCTTTTCTTGGATGGCGCTACTAATAACATTGTCACCAGAGAGCTGGATTCTACTGCTTTCACCTCTTCTACCGTTTCTGTAGCCTCCCCAGTGGTTATCAGTGGCAGCGATGTTACCCTTGATGACCCCGCTAACCTATCTACCATCACATCTAGCACCTACGCTACAGATGATAAGTTCTTGATGTGGGACGAGAGCACCTCTTCTTGGAAATCTATCACCTATAACAATCTAAGAACGGCAATTATCTCTAGCAGCTATGTTTCAGCTCCTGAGCTTGTAGCACGTGTTAGCCCAGCCATCTCTCTTACTACCACCAATAAATACCTTATTTTTGCTGCTACGGGTTCTTCCGGTTCAGACACTGTAGAGATTGGTGACGCATCCGCTGTATACACTCTTTCCGACGTGTATGGGTCTACTAACGACTCCGTTACTATTAATGAGGACGGCTTATATGAAATCACCCTTTCTGCAAACCTGACGACCTCGTCCTCTAACGTTGGAATCACCTTCTACTTTAATGTGAACGGCTCCACACAAGGGACGTCAGAAAATCAGTTTGCCACTGCCGGTGAGCACTTCATCACGCAGACCACCATCATGAATCTTGGAGGCGGTGATGTCCTTTCTGTTCAGGCTAAAGCGTCGGCGTCAGCGGCTACCCTTAACCAGTACAGCGTATTCCACATTCGGAAGCTTTAATAGTTATTCGTATCTTTCTGATATGGATAGCAACATGGAAGAGTTAGAGTTCTTTATAGAGCTTAGAGATAAGATTGACGACATATCAGACTTGGTAGACAAGCATGGGCTACGTGATAAGTTTGTATCCGCTTTTATCTTTGGCGTTTCTGGCGATTTAGAACCCGGCGATGAAAAAATGTGCATCCGTGCTGTCACTGGAATGACCGTTGTAGATGAGGATGAGCTTGACGCTGTACTTACTCACCTATACGAACAATATAACCCTGAACCCGATAGGTCTGATAGTATTGATTTTTGGCTTAAATTTGGAAGCTCAGGAGAAGCTTGAATTAAAATGGAACTTATTAGAAAAATTGTAGTGGGTATTAACCCCAAGGACGCCATGGCTTATTTTGTGGGCCAGCGCGCAGGAGATTCATCCGTAGATGCTATTCTCCTTGACAAGTCCCACTTCCACAATACGGGCAAACGCAGATACTTAATTTATATATCAGACGAGACTACCGGAACAAAGCTCTGGAAGTCTGTAGAAGATATGCCTTGTTTAATTGAATATGATTGTAATTTTTAATGCGCTCACTAAGACACTATCTGGTTCGCATACCTAAACGTTTCAAAGACACGATACAGGTAGGCGAAAAGGAACTCTATTTGGATGCTAAGTTCAATGAGTTTCAACATCGTTTTATGGAAGGCGAGGTTATTGCCATCCCCGAGAAGTTTAAAGTACCCGTCAGCGTTGGCGATACGTTGTACTTCCACCACCACGTGGTAATAGAACCGCCTCAAGTAATAGACAAAGAGAACGATATCTACTACGTTACCATCAACCCAGATGAGCCCATCCTCTCTCAGGCATATGCTTTTAAGTCTAAAGAGACCGGAGAGATATCACCGCTTCAGAACTGGGTATTTATTAAACCCGTAGAGCAGGAGGAAGAGCTTAAGAGCGACATCCTTCACATCTACAGAGAAAAAGAAGACCCTAATAAAGAGGGAGAAGTAGCCTTTGATTCTGAGGCAGTTAGCGACCTTGGCTTAAAAAAAGGCGATAGGGTATTCTTCCAGAAGGATGCCGACTACGAGATGGAGCTCGATGGCAATAAGTATTGGCGGATGAACACATCAATGTTGACCTATGCGAAAGTTCACAACTATTGATGCGGCAAAACGCCTACTTACTTCTATGGAGGCGGCTATCGACAATATGATTGAAGAGATTAAGAAGCCCGTTGACCAAGAGCTGTCTGGCTCGCAACGAAAGGCGGAGCTTCAGTCTATCAAACAAACAGCCGTAGATGCTCGTGAGCTGCTGCAAGAACGCCAGCGTTTGGAGGAGATGATACGTGACTTATCGGATACTGGTAATATTGAGGAAATCAAAGACTTCAAAGGCGGTTTTGCCGAGAGGTTCGTTAAAAAATGAGCGGGTTAGTTGTTAAAGAAAAAGACGTTATTATTAATATATGTCCCAACCATAGCGATGGGGACATCATTGAGCTATCGGGTTTATCGATACAGCTACCGAAGAAGCCCCAAAAGAAAGATATTCTTTTCCATGACCTTCCCAAAAAAGAACAATACTGGAGGAGAGAAGAGCCACCTCGCGAACTAGGAAATGTACGCTCTATGGATGAGTGGCACGAGACGCCACGGGAGTTCAGGGAGAAACATTCTGGATATGTTGAACGTGAGTTTCAACGTCGCCAAAACGGATTATGGTTCTATAACAATGGCGTAGCTACATATATCACAGGACACCACTATATGTTCCTGCAGTGGAGCAAGATTGATATAGGATATCCCAGCTATCTAGAGTTTCAGCGTAGGCTATTTATCCATATGGCCGCTTGTGAATCAGACCCACGTTCTTTAGGTCAGATATACACCAAGTGCCGCCGTTCTGGATACACCAATATGTGTAGTGCAGTCCTTGTGGATGAAGCGTCCCAGATTAAAGACAAGCTTCTGGGGATTATGAGTAAGACAGGCTCTGATGCTCAGGAGAATATCTTCATGAAAAAGGTTGTTTCCATCTATAAGTCTTACCCGTTTTTTTTCAAGCCCATTCAGGATGGCACTACCAACCCGCGCATGGAGCTCGCCTTCCGTGAGCCCTCTAAGCGCATCACCAAAAAAAACAAGACATCACAGACGGGTGAGGCTCTGAACACCATCATCAACTGGAAGAACACCACTAACAACGCCTATGACGGTGAGAAGCTTCACGTTCTGTACCTCGACGAGGCTGGAAAGTGGGAAAAGCCGACGGACATCCGCGAGAGCTGGCGTATTCACCGAACCTGTCTACTGGTAGGCCGTAAGATTGTAGGTAAGGCTCTTGTGGGTAGCACGGTGAATCCTTTAGATAAAGGCGGCCGTCAGTACCGCGACCTATATCATTCTTCGGACCCCAATGAAAGAAACGAAAACGGAAGAACGAAAAGCGGTCTGTACTCCATTTTTATTCCAGCATATGAGGCTCTGGAGGGGTTTTTTGACCAATATGGAAACCCAATCGTCGAAGACCCAGAAGCACCGATAATAGGAGAGGGAGGCGATATTGTCAGCGTGGGGGCTAAGACGTTCCTAAAGAACGAGCGAAAGGCGCTTATTGATGACAGCTATGAGCTTAATGAGGTTATCCGTCAGTTCCCCTTTGTGGAGGAGGAGGCGTTTAGAGACTCAGCAAAAGCGAGCTTGTTTAACATCGGTAAGATATACGAGCAACTGCAACACAATATGGACCTGTTCCCCAATCCTGTAGTTACGGGTAATTTTGTTTGGGACAATGGCATTCAAGATACCAAGGTTGTTTTTAAGCCCGACGTCCACGGAAGGTGGCGTGTGTGCTGGATGCCGCCCGAAGAGCTCAGAAACAATCAGTTAGAGCGCAATAGTAAAAAGGTTGCCCCTAATGAGTTTCTTGGGTGTGGAGGTGTTGACTCCTACGATATTGACGCTACGGTTGACGGACGCGGTTCTAAGGGTGCGTGTCACCTATACAATAAGTTTAATATGGAGTATCCCAGTAATATGTTTGTTGCTGAGTATGCCTCACGTCCACCTCTTGCTAAGATATTCTACGAGGATGTGCTGATGGCTGCTGTGTTCTATGGATACCCCATACTCATAGAGAACAACAAGTACGGAATCGCAAGGTACTTTGAATCAAGGGGTTACGATGGATATCTTATGGAGAGACCCGCACACCTCGGCTTAAACAATGGCTCCAAGACAAAGGGCATACCGTCCAACTCTCAGGATGTTATTCAAGCGCACGCCCAAGCGGTAGAAGACTTCATCCATAACCACGTAGGCATGAATGAGGAGACAGCACTCATGGGCCGTATGTATTTGGATAGAACACTTGAGGACTGGATTAATTTCCGCATTGACGACCGAACTAAGTTTGACTTAACCATCAGTTCTGGTCTTGCCCTTTTAGCCGCTCAGAAGGTAAAAAAGGCAGTCAAAAAAAGCGATTTCAATGAGAAAGTATTCTTCCGTCGCTTCAAAAGTACACGTGGTTAATATTTGTATATTTGCCAGTATAATATAGATTGGCTAACAATATGGATTATAATGGGATAGCGACAAATGCAGAGTCTACCTTCCCTGACCCTTTAGCAAGCCATGAAAAAAAGTCTTCTGATTCATACGGAGTTAAGTATGCAAAGGCTGTTTTTTCAGAGTGGGGTTCGTTAGATTCTGAGAGCTCTCTTTACCGAAGAAGGTTTAGAGAATTCGAGACCTCGCGGGACTATGCCAATGGCACTCAGGATACTAGTAAGTACAAGGAGCTGCTATCGTCATTGAACCCGAACAATGGGGATGGCTCATTGCTGAATATTGATTGGTCACCCGTTCCTATCATTCCTAAATTTTTGAAGATTGTAGTCAACAAGATTCTTTCTTCATCACCATACCCTCAGGTAGAAGCTACAGACCCCCTCTCTAAGAATGAAAAAGACTTAGAAAAGAATAAGGTCCGCGTTCGTATTGAAAACAAAGACTTCATTGCTCAAGCAAAGGCATTGGGTATTGAGGTTGATACGGACCCAGACAAGCTTCCACAGACCGAAGAGGAGCTGGAAATTTTCTTGGAGACAAACATCAAGACAGACGCTGAGATTGCTGCACAGATTGCTACTCAGATGACTCTTTCTTGGAACGATTATGATGAGAAGGTTCACAGACGCTGCGTCGAAGACCTTGTTACCTGCGGTATGTCTGTTGTAAAGCGTAACAACGACCCCAACTACGGTATCGTAACTGAATATGTCGACCCCGCTAGATTTATTCACTCCTTCACAGAAGACCCCAACCTGTCAGATATCGTTTATGCGGGCCACATTAAGCGTATGAGCATTGCTGAGCTCAAGCGTGTTGCCGGTAATAAGTTTACCGAGGAGGAATATGAGAAGATGGCCAAGGCGGTTCGCAACAAGTACTCCAACAACCCTAACCGCTTCAATGACTCACGCTACGATTCTGGTCTTGATACGTATCACTACGGTTATGACGAGTACACCGTTGAGGTTCTTGACTTTGAATTCATGTCTGTTGACAGCATGATTTTCGAAAAGAAGCAATCTCGTTACGGCAACATAGGTTTCTATTATAAGGGAGAGGTTTATAAGCCTCAAGCAAATAGTGTTTACGACCGTGAGCCCGTATATATGTATAATGCTACGGTATACGGCGGTAAGTTCATCATCGGCTGTGATAAGATTTTTGATTACGGCCCTAAGAAGAATGTACCTAAAAACGTGCACGACCTAACTAAGACGCGCTTGTCCTACAGCCCCATTTCTGTGAATATGCGCCGTATGATTCCTAAGTCTTTGGTTTCTGGCATCACTACGTTTGCTGACCAGATTCAAATCTCTCACCTTAAGATTCAGCAGGCGGTTGCTAAGGCTAAGCCAGACGGATTGGTGATTGACATCGAAGGACTTGAGAACGTACAGTTGGGAATGGGCGGAGAGCTTCAACCTCTTGAGATTCAGGACATTTACGAGCAGACGGGTGTATTCTACTACCGCTCTCGCAATCCAGAAGGCGGTTTTCAGAACCCTCCAGTGCGTGAGATTAACAATGCTATCCGTAATATTGAGCAGTTGATTGGTCACTACAACCACTACCTCAATATGATTCGTGATACTACGGGCATCAACGAGGTTATGGACGGCTCATCTCCCAAGGGGGAGCAGCTTGTAGGCGTTCGTCAGCAAGCTATTGCTGCAGGAAACAACGCTATCTACGATATCACAAACGCCTCTTTGGTATTGTACCGAAAAGTATGTGAGGATATCATTAAGTGCCTTCAGATTCTACCTCCCAAGTCCATCATCTACCAAGCATATGAGCGCGCTATCGGAAAAGCTAATATGGATGTTATAACATCATTTAGAGAGCTTCCGATGTACAACTTTGGTGTGCGTGTCATCAAGGAGATGAATGACAACGACAGAGCCTATCTAGAGCAAAACATTCAGATTGCGTTGGGGCAGAAAGAGATTGACCTCGAGGACGCTATCGCTATTCGTCAGTTGAAAGACATTGACCAAGCAGAGCGCTTGTTAGTTATTCGCAGAAAGCAGCGCATTAAGAAGCAGCAGGAGCAGCAGATGCAAAACATCCAAGCTCAGTCCGAAGCTAACCAGCAGGCTGCGCAATCGGCCTCACAGGCTAAGATGCAGGAGCAGCAAGTCTTGTCTCAGCTAGATATGCAAAAGCTTCAGTTTGAGTCGCAACTTAAAGCACAGATGTTGGAGCTTGAGTACAAGCTTAAGTCCGACCTTGAGACGGTTAAGGGGCAATATGATATTTATTCTGCTCAAGCATCTCTAGACTCTTCTAAGTCTGTAGAACAGATGAAGGAAGACAGAAAGGATGACAGAGTGAAGAAGCAGGCAGTTGAACAAAGTAAGCTTATCTCTCAGCGGCAGGGTCAGCGAGGTGAACTCGAGGAGCCTGAAGGGGAGGGTGGCTTATCAGAATTGCTTTCATAAAAGACATAAATTTGCAATATGGCTACAACGGTAAACCTAGACACTTCAGAAAGAGTAGACATCACCTGCAGAAAGGGTGATACGTTTACTCTTATCGTTACGTTTACAGATGCCAATGGAGACCCTCTCGACCTTTCTTCCGACTATCAATGGAAGATGGATGTTAAAGACACGGACACCTCTGCTTCTGACATTATTGCTGATGATTCTTTCGCATACACCGGAAACGCATCAGGTGAACTGACTATTTCTGCAAGTGCTGCAACTATGGCTGCTGTCACCTCAGGTACCTATGTATACGACCTGCAAAGTTCCGTTGCTGGCGTTGTCAAAACTTGGCTATACGGAATCTTTAAAATAAATGAGGACATTTCAGAATGAGTGGCATCAATGTACAATCTGGCGATACGGTTAATGTTAGCGTTACGCAAACATCTACATCCGGCGTATCCGTTATAGAAAAGCCTACCGGTAGCGCATCCGTTACTGGTGTTGTTGGCGGCGGAGGTGATGCTAATTATGTGCATACTCAGGGGTCACCTTCTGCGACGTGGGAGGTTCAACACAACCTTGGTAAAAAACCTTCAGTCACCGTTGTCAGTTCGTCTGGCGCTGTGGTTTTTGGTGTAGTTGAATATATAGACAATAATAACGTAAGACTAATTTTCGAATCAGGGGCTTTTTCTGGACAAGCCTACTTTAACTAATCAACTATGGCTATTAAGTTTTTATCAGCGATTGACCTTGGCGGCTTAGAGCTTATCAACTCTAAACCACAGTTCATTGCCAACAGTTTACTTATCAATAGCGGTACGCCTGGAGCTGGTGAACTATTAGCTTCTGACCATGAAGGTCGTATTGTTTACGACTCTACCGACAATGTAATCCGTTTCTCTGACGGCTCGACTTGGCTTGACGTATCAGGCGATATCCGTTCTATCACTGCAGGAGGGGGCCTTACTGGAGATGCTACTACTGGAGATGTAACCCTTGCTGTTGGTGCTGGAACCGGTATTACGGTAAATGCCGATGATGTCGCCCTAGACACCTCCAACACGCGCAACGTAGCGCACGATACCATTACATTGACCGCTGGAGACGGCTTGACAGGCGGTGGAGATATCACCACATCTCGCACGTTCACCGTTGGCGCCGGTACGGGTATCACGGTGAATACTGATGATGTCCAACTGAAGAATGCTGGCAACCTTACTCAGTATAAACTGTTGATGTGGGGCGCTAATCAGTTGGAGCAACCAAACATTACTCGCACGGTAGACTTGAGTGATAATGAGACCATCACCTTCGGTGGCGTTGAGGTTGTTATATCTGGTAACCTTACTGTAAACGGTACTACCACTAGCGTAAACTCTAACGAGGTTAACATCGGTGATTCAATCATCAAGTTGAACTCTGACGAGACTGGAGCAGCTACGCAGGACGCAGGTTTTGAAGTTGAGCGTGGAACAGATACCAACGTGTCATTCATCTGGAATGAAACAAACGACTACTTCTCTACTGTAGACCAGAAGCTCCACATCGGGTCGGTTGATACATTGACCCCTGATGGTACGGACTTCTTCTACATGTATGAGAATGCAACGGGAGAGACTGGCATCGTTAAAAAGGCTAACGTAAATACTGTTGCTGACCTCCTTGGCGCTCCTAAGTGGTTCACGCTTGATTCATCACAGGATTCTGTTTCCAAGACGGGAAATGCATACACCATCACTCACGACTACAATACGCAACGTATAATGGTTCAGGTTGTGGATTCCACGACATTTGAGACTGTGCACGTAGACGCCACTCGTCCTAGCACTTCAACTGTGACCATTTCATTTGCGAACTCCGTAACCGAAGGCGATTACATTGCAATCCTTTCCGCTGCTAAGTTGAATGGTGACTCACTTGTCTATGAGGGACTGAGTCCATCGCCTTGATAACTTGATTTCTAACTAAATGAGGAGGGGGCTGGCTTATGTCAAGCCCCCTTTCTTTTTCGTATTTTTGACAAATAGTATAGCGTTATGTCTCAAAAATTTTTAAGTCCAGTTAAGCTCTCAGGAATAAGCACTGGCTCTATATTAAAGGTTGACTCTAATGGTGTAATTGTCGCTGCCGTTTCGGGCACTGATTACCTAACATCATCCACCGCAAGTCAGTGGACAACCACGGGAAATGACATATACTATAACACCGGTAATGTAGGTATTGGAGAAACCTCCCCCGATGGACTCCTCCATATCAAAGGCTCCTCTCAGGCTACTGAATTCCATATTGAGTCATCTACTGGAACCGCTTCTACCTCTGGCGCTATAAAGATTGCACAGAACAACCGTAGCGCAGAAGACTTTGCTGGTGAGATGGTATTCTACGTTCAGGATAACAACGTAGGCGGTACTTATTGGCGTGAGGCTATGGCTATTATCAATAGTGGCAATATTGCTATTGGTAGCACAGACCCCGGAAACTATAGACTAAAAGTTACAGGTTCTGCAAACGTTACAGGAGCCGTTACGCTGTCTAACTATGGCGCTGGTTTTTTAAAGGCTGATGCCAATGGACTTCTTTCTGTTGACACAAGCACATATATAACTGGATATACGGAAACCGATACTTTAGACAGCGTTACTGCCCGTGGGGCTACTACGACTAATGGTATTGCGGTTGGTAATATCACAGTTAATAGTTCTTCGGTTGCTGCTAGTTACATATATCTGATATCAAGCCCGACTGGAGAGTCTGAGCTTAGAATGGGTGA
>Ga0222719_10006078_pt1 | contig 10307 bp, 7 predicted proteins | sample C33_34DmetaG_FD_165039 | JGI IMG/M metagenome (GOLD analysis project Ga0222719, IMG submission 165039) | Estuarine water microbial communities from San Francisco Bay, California, United States - C33_34D | ecosystem: Environmental > Aquatic > Marine > Unclassified | place: USA: California...
GACCAACGAAGTATACGACGCGCGCCTGGTCGAAGGTCGCGACGACGTGCGCGCCTCGCGCGCGCTGCGTATGGCACTTTTCGAAAATCGACCGCCTCGTCCACCACTCACTCGGCCAGGTCGGATCGGCCGCTCTAAACGGTCGTGAACTCGATGCAGGCTGGGCATCTGGGCACGCACGCTGAAGCAAGTTTCTGCAAGTCTTCTCTTGCAGAGAGTACAGTGCAGACAAAAACCGCATTGGAGGCGCGCGCCCAGTCAGGATACCGCGCGCTCGCCCTCGCGCGCGTGGGCGGGAGACTCCGGCGCGAGCGTCCTCGCGATGGGGCTGTTCGAGGTGGTGTTTCCTTCGGGACTTCCAGACGCGAGGTGGACGCAGGGTTTCGCGCTCGCGCAGGTCACGGCGTTGCTCTCCGCTTCGTCGGCGGTGGCGAGCACCGCGCTCGTCGAGCGCGGCGCGAACCTCCCCGCGTGGCAGTCCTTCTTCATATACGTCCTCCTCGCGGCGTTCTACGTGCCGGCCGAGTGGCGGGCCCGCGCGCGCGACCGCGACAGACGCGCGCGCGCCGAGGCGTTCGCCTCGGATGCCACGTCGGGGGAGATCGACGACGGTTCGACCGGGGGGGCGGGGAGATCCGGGTCGCCGTTCGACCCGTGGCGAAGGTGGGAGGACACGCCCGCGACCCGTTCGACGGCGCGCTACGCGGCGCTGGCGCTCATCGACACGCAGGCGAACTATCTGATCGTGAAGGCGTTTCAGTACACCTCCCTGACGAGCGTCACCCTGTTGGACTGCGCGGCCATCCCGTTTTCGATGGCGCTGTCTCGCGCGGCGCTCGGCGGCGTGTACTCGCGAAGACACGTCTTGGGTGGGGCCACCTCCGTGATGGGTCTCGCGATCCTCGTCCTGACGGACGCGTACGTGCGCGGAGCGAACGACGCGGGCTCGAACCCCGCGTTGGGGGATTTCATCGTTCTCCTCGCCGCGTTCGGGTACGCGTCGTCCAACGTGCTTCAGGAAGCGGCGCTTCTGGATGGCGCGTCCGCGGTGGAGGTGCTCGCGCACGTCGGCGGGTTCGGCGCCGTCTTCAGCGGCATACAGTGTCTCGCATTAGAGCTCGATAGCCTCGCGCGGCTCAACGCCACGGCAGGCGCCGCGGGTATCGCCGAGCTCGCGACGTTTGCCGCGTCGCTCTTCGCCATGTACTCGCTCGTCCCGGAAGTGCTCCGACGGTGCGGCGCGGCGGCGTTCAACGTCGGCATGCTCAGCAGCGACGTGTGGGCGTTCGTAGCGCGCGTCTTTTTCTTCGGAGGGTTCGGCGATATACGCGCGGTGCTCGCGTTCTTCGCGTCCTTCTTCGTCGTTTCCGCGGGGCTCGTGGTGTTCTTAGCAGCGGGCGACCCTCTGCCGCCGGAACGGAAAAGCCAAGCGTCGCGATACGCGGCGCTGGACGAGGACGTCGACGCGGTTGTCGCGGACCTGGAGGACCGAGGGGGGGGGAGCGCGAGATGATAGACGTATAGCCTGAGCCGAGGAGAATCCGTGCGCGGCACGTAGACGTAATTTCGTAGTGCGTATTAGACGCGATAGGTTGTAGCTATGAACGCGAAGTGCGTGTTCACCCGTGAAATCCACCTCCTCAGTCATGTCAGTTCGTTTGACAAATTGTTGGCACCCCTCGTTTCGCGTAAACTGCTCCTTTCGAAAATGGCTCGCGGCCGACCATTGGTTGGGTCGCCACCGTCAGTGTCACCACTGGTCGGCATGGGCGGACGAAAGCGGTCCGAAGAGGCCGCGAATATCGGTGAAGCGGCGGACGGTGCGCGCGAGAGCGACGTCCGTGGCAGACGGAGCAGGGGAGGGCGAGCCGGAAATTCTTCAGATCTCGGGTCACACGAACCGACGACGACCTCGCAGGCAGCTGGCTCCATGCCGCCTCCAGGCGCAGGCGCAGATGGACCAGGGTCGACAGCGCCGCGCTCTTTAGGGCCGGGCTCTGGAATCGTCTCGACGGTGCCGGCGTACGCAAAGCTCCAGCGTCTGTCGACGGACGTGCCAGCTTCACCGTCACTCCCCGACGAGATCTCGTTGCCCGAGCCTGGGTCGTTGAGTTCGCTGACAGTCGGTCGTCACGCACACAAGAACGACGTGATGCTCGACTGCAAGCTCGTCCCGAGTCTGCTGTCGCGCCAGCACGCGGAAATCCATTGCGACACCGAGGGCGTTCACTACCTCATGGACAAGAACACGCTGAACGGGACCTACTTGAATGGAAACCTCATTCCCACGGGTCCCGTTCCGCTGAAGGATGGCGACATCATCGCGTTCGGCGGGCCCACGAACGTTCTCAGAGACAACACGACGCTTAAAAATTCTTTTCGGTTCATTTACAGATGTCCCAAAAACGTGGAGCAGTGGAGAGCCGCGGTGCGGGCGTGTGCAGATGCGGAAGCAGCCGCGAACGCGACGCCGACGGCGGAAGCGTGGGACGCGGCGCCCCCTTCGAAACGCGCGAGGGTCGGCGACGGCGCCGGACCGCCAGAGACGGCGTCCGGTGCACGCGCCTCGGATGCCATGCCACCACCACCCACGAACGCCGGGACACCGCGCGTCGCCTTAGATCCTGCCGCGGATATGGGCTTGGCGCCGGAGGGATACCGCTCAGCCGGAAGGCCAGTCGCGAAGCTTTCGCGCCGCGATTGGGTGACTACTCGCCGCGTGGCGTCGAAGATGGAGTCGCGTTCCGTGGACTTTTTGAGCCAAGCGCTGAGCGAAGTGGGCGCAGCCCTCGGAGAAAGCGTGATCCCCTTGAGCGGGAACGACGAAAATGTCCTGCAGGGTATCATCACCGACCATGGAGAGCTGTTTTCAAATACTCGAGAAGCGCTTTCGATGAGTGGCGTCGCTTCGCCGAACGCGCTGAGCGACGCGGACATGACCGTAATGACTCAGGCGACGCAAGAGTACGCGTGCATTTCCCCCACGAAGGGTTTAGATTCCGATGCATCCGCGGCGGATTTCATAAGGCGAGCGTGCCGAGATGCGCTCAAGCTTCACTTTTCTCCGGGGGGTGTCGTGACATTCTCCTTGAAACTTCTCGATGCGCACGGCGTGTGGAACTCGGAAGTTTTCCTCGCGAAGGAACAGCGCGACAAGAGCGCGCGGTTCAAGCGCGGGGACCTGGTCGCGGAAGCCGCGGCGCTTGCACTTTGGCCGTTATCTCAGTTGGGCTGGGACGACGCAGGCGACACGAGCAAAGAAACCGTGGGGGTCGCCGCGCAAAAAAAGTCTGGGCCAGAGACGACGACGACGGGTTTTACGCTGAACGACTGCGTCTTCGCCGCGTCCGTCAGCGAAATCGACGGTCGCGGTTGTGACGTGGGACCTGAAGGCTGCGCCGCTCTCGCGGAAAGCGCCCTCGCTCCCAGACAAAAAACGGATGGCGTGTGGGTGTACAACCAAAGTCTACTCGGTCTGAGTCTGGCTGATAATCCGCGCATCGGCGACCAAGGGTGTGCTGCCATCGCGACGACTCTTCAGCCCAAACCCTGCGCGAACGGCTCGCGCACGCGGCAATTCACGACGATTTTCAACACCACGCTCACCACGCTGGATCTGTCGGGTTGCGGAATCGGACCGAAGGGCGCAGGCGCGCTCGTTGGAGCGCTGCGGCCGGTCTCAAACGACAACGGTGACCGATGCTTTCCTTCAGGTCTCAGGACGCTTAACCTCTCTGGTAACTGCCTTGAGTCTGAAGGTTGCCGCTCGATCGCGAGACTTCTCGGCCCGGATAAAAACGTGCAGACCGGGAAGTGGTATTTCAACGCCTCGCTCGCCGTGCTCGACGTCTCTGATAATCCCGGCATGGACGATTCGGTGGCTGAAGCTTTCGCGAACGCACTTCTCCCCAAGGCGCAGAAACGCGCTAAGGACGAGAAGGAGGAGAAGGATGAAAAGGACAAGAAGTTCTTGGTCAACACCGCACTCCTGGAACTTAACTTGTGCGGACACGCGTTCTCTCCCGAGGGCGAGTACGTGATGTCGAAGGCACTCTCTGCGGAGACGAATGGTTCAGAAGGTACTTTGGCTACGAAAGCTTCCGTCATTCTGTCACGCCCTTCTCCGTCGCCGTCTTCATCGTCGCAATCCAAACGCGTCGTCGACGCCGACGGTCACGATTACGAGCTGGTGCTTCCGCTTGTCACTGGTTGCGCCGCGGAACGTCGACCTTTATCTCGCGCGCATTGGAGAGCATGGAGGACTCCGACGCACTCAACTTCCCAGAACGATCCGTCTGTCGAAAGTGGTTCCGCCCGGGGAACTAATGTAGCGCTCCCGTGGCTTCATCAGCTTTCCGAGGACCACGATGCGAGCGGGTCTACCAAGCCTTGGAGTACCGGTTTCGCTCTGCGCAACACCCTGCTCCAGCGCTTTGAAGGCGGAGATTCCATCGTTCCGATGGATCCGACGACGGTGGCGAGTGCTGGACTACCGCAGTGGCTCGACGACGAGTTACGTTGCGTGATTTGCACCGACATCTTCATAAATCCGTACGCTGTCAATGGCTGCGGACACGTTTTCTGCCACGAGTGCGTGTCGCACTGGTTGACGACGCAGTCGAGTCAGTGTCCTATCTGTCGGCATCGGCTTTCGTTACCGATCTCGTTGGCGCTCACGCCCTGCGTCATGGCCCAAGGTTTACTGGATCACTACGTGCTGCCGTATCTTCCACCTGAAGACGTCGAAGCTCGCCGGGAACGCGCGCGCGAGGTACGCGACAAGGCGGCGAAACGAGCCGCTGATGCTCGTCGCCCTCCAACGTCTTTTCCAGGATCTCCCGGAGGTGGAGCGATGGGTGGCGTGGCCGCAGCGACTGCGGCGCTCGCGCACGTGTTTAGTCGCGGATCTGGGATCAGCAGCATCAGGGTTTCAGGCGCAGCAAACGTGAATGCCATTCAGCGGTTGCTCGAGGCACACGGGCGGCGAGTGACGCGTATCGGTGCAGGTGCGCGCTCGAACCAAGCCCAGGAGCCCACAGGAGGAGGAACGGGCGTTCCCGCGGATGGATCGGACCTGGAAGACCCTATGGAGGATATGGTAAACACCCTGAGGTCTACGAGCGAATTGCTCCGAGGCCTTCAGGACAGCAGACGGCGCCGCGAGGAACAGCTCGCGGAATTTCGACGGCAAGCGAGAGAAGCCGAAGCTGGCCTCGCGGCGTTTCAGGATCGACTCGCGGATCCGCAGCGCGAGCTTTCTCGAGAACAGGGGGTCACCACCGCCGGCGCGTCTCAATCACGTGGCACGGACGACCGCGCGCGAGTCACATGGACCGCCGTCAGTTCTGAAGTGAACTTCGCGACTCCCTGTGCGCACTGCGCCGGGTCGATCCCGCCTTGCTTTCTTCGCCTGCGCCGCAGCGAAAAGTCCGTGTCTACTGAGCTGAGCCAAGTTCTCGACTCTGAAAGCGACGCGGAGGTGACGGATTACTTCCATCCGAACATTTCTTGCCTGACTTACTACAGACACGAGCTCAGAGGCATGTTGGCTGTCGAGGGACTGGCCGATCTTACTGATCAAGAGCAGCGAGTCGTTCGCGCGCTGAGATCTGGGCTCACGCAGGAGACCTCGCAGCGCGCGTGAGGAGGTTTTAGTCGAGACGAATGTCATACACAACGTTCATCGTGTTCATCACCTCTTACGTGCGATAGATGCTTTTGACGACGCTGTATTTTCCTATTAAACACGCCATGCCACAACACGAGAAGACGTCACTTGACTAAACTAGACCTATTCTCCAGCTACTAATCTGCGTTATGAACTCGCCCTCGCGATTTCCTGCAGTCGCGACTCGTACGCTTTGTGGAAACTTTCGGCGCACCACCGAAACGGCGCCTCAGCTTTGGTACCAGGCGGCAGCGCGGAAGTTTCAAAGAACTCCAAGCCCCTCGCGTCTGCCCATGCTCTCGCCTCCTCAACGCTGACTTCCTTTTTATTCAAATCGGAAAAGTTCCCGACGAGAGTCCCTCGAACTTTTCGACCCGTGTTCGAAGACAGCAACTGCCGCAGGTATGCGTCGCACGCCTCGAAGCTATCCCTACTGCACTGGTCGTACACGAGAATGAACATGCTCACGTCTTCGAGTAGCCGCGGAACGATATCGCGGAACATTTCGTGCCCCGAGATGTCACACAAGTAAAGCTCCACAGTCGCCTTGGTACCCTCGATGGGCACTGGCACGACGACCAGATCCAATCCGGAAGTGGTTTTGTATTCCTTGGGGAAAAATTTGCGCTGGAACTGCTGCGTGAGTGCAGTTTTCCCGACTGCACCGTGCCCGAGAACGGCGACTTTTACTCTTAGGACCACGCTGCTCATGACGAAGACACGCAAGGTCGACGTCGGCTCGTCGTAAGATGTGAGGAGCGGAGGGCGTCGCGGGTCGAACTGCGTCTTCAGCTTTGGCTGGAGCGAACGAGGCTAAAAAAGACAAACGAAAAACAGGAACTCGTGCAAACGAAAATTCCTCGAACAGAAGAATCAAACATGTCAAACGTTCGCCGTGAAACACTCCAGTGTTTCGCTTCGGCTGGCAACGAAAATTAAAGAAACTTTCCTCAGGTCCTTGAACGCAGTGTTCACGCGCGCCGGGGGCGCGGGTGGCACGCAAACCCGATGTACGAGCCTGATGACGACGATCTTGCCGCGGAGGAGCAGGCAAGATCCCTGCGCGCATGGGAAAAACATTATCAAAACGAAAACACGTGGGAGGATCTCGAGGAAGACGAGAGTGGGCGCTTGAGGATGACGACGGGAGAAAAAGGGTACCGCCAGAAGCGGCGGTTAGAGATCGCGCAAGTGGCTGCGAACTCGCACGTCTGCAAAGGCATGATCCGCTTCCTGTACGTAATTCTCGATCTCTCGCACGCGGTTAACGAGGAAGACATGAGGCCGTCACGCCTGGCGGTGATCTCTGCTCTGATGTACAAGTTTTTTCGAGAGTACTTCAGTCAAAACCCGCTCAGTCAGCTGGGCCTCGTGGTCACACGCAATGGTATAGCGGAGCGCCTCACTGAGCTGAGCGGCAACCCAGAGACGCACATCGCAGCGCTTAAAGAAAACCTGGATGCCGCAGGTGATATGTCGATCCAAAACTCTCTCGAGCTGGCGAACATCTCGCTCGCGCAACTTCCACTCTACGGTTCTCGAGAAGTGCTCTTCGTCGTGTCTGGTCTGTCGACGTGCGACCCAGGAAACGTACACACCGCCATTGCTGCTGCGAAGAGCGCGAAAGTTAGGGTGAGCGTCGTTTCAGTCGCTGCTGAGATGCACGTGTGTCGTCGCATGAGCGAGGAAACTGGTGGGATGTTTGGTGTCTCCACGTCGCAACATCACCTCGAAGAACTTCTGATGGGGCACGCTCCACCACCGCCTCTGAATGAAGAAGCGACAAAGGCAAGCCTCGTACACATGGGATTCCCTCAAAAACGAGCGCTCGAACAAGGTGCCTTCTTCTCGGGTAGAGGAGGTGAATATGTCTGCCCACGATGTTCTTCAAGAGTTGAAGAGCTCCCATCGCAATGCACCGTGTGCTCTTTGACGCTTGTTTCTTCGCCGCATTTAGCTCGCTCGTATCACCATCTGTTTCCGGTAGCACCTTTCAAAGACGTAGAGGAAGGAGGCAGCGTAGCTGAAAACTGCTTCGCCTGCCGAAGAAAACTTGATATCAGGGCAACTCAGGGAAATGACAACGATGACCAGGCCCCATCTGTGTGCGGAAAGTGCCAGCAAGTGTTCTGTTTTCCGTGTGACGCGTACATACACGAACGCTTGCATAATTGCCCCGGATGCGAGAATGCCAGCTTCAAGTGATTCAACCGGAGATGGGGGGGACTTCGCAATGTAATCAGAAGAAATAGGCCCTGTATCACAAAATCAATTGCGAGAATTACTTAAAACTTGCGGAGAGCACAACCAACCAAAAAACAAAGCAACAAAAAACGAACCAAGTTCCTCGAGAACGAACAGAATTCAAACAAAAACGCCCAGTATTCATGAGCACTGATCAAGATCTACCCGTCACGAGCGTGCCATGCCGGAGATTGAATTAATCATGCGGGAACAAGGATATCGGAATCATTTAATACAAGTTTACTCTATGTCGGGACCGAGCAATCACAGTCGCTTGGCACGTCCAAGCTGCTTTTTCAGGTGTGTGATGCGGTCGAGCCGGCTTCGAAGGGCGTCCTGGCTTACCCGCCTCTCGGGACTTGATGGCGACTTCGGGAAAGGCCGTCTGCGAAAGGTAGAGGAGATGTCGTTAGTGCTTGTTTGAGGTGTGAGTTTACTTTTCAAAGGTACGTACCGCGGAGAAACATTGGGGGATGGCTCATCGTCGGATGATATCTCATCGGCAACATCTAGGGAGCGGGCAAGCGCGCGTAATGCCTGTCCGTTCCTAGCAGAAGATTGGCTTCGAGATGAGCTAAGCCTTTGCATGCTCGATGATCGGGCCCCTGCGAAAAAGATGTTCAGTAAAATGTTTATCGAAAGCCTTCTCAGCGCTGCCGCAGCTTCATTTCTCACCTGACGTGAAGGATTGTGAATCTTTTGCGCTGACTGGAGTATCAGAGATAGCTCGAGCGCCATCAACGTGGTTTGAATCAATTAAGTTTTCCTGCAGATGCATCAGTACAGGATTTAGTTAGTTCACTTGTTCAACGAAGGTAATATTCCTTTGAATGTTCAATAGCGTCTCTGACTTACTTTGATGTTGTTGATGTTCGCATGCATCCGGACAGACATACGCTTTGAAGACATGGGGCTCAATTGGCCAGTTGACATCTCCTCAATGTAGTCCAGGAGTGCCTGATTGTCTCTTTCTTGAGTTTCGCATCGCGCCTTGAGTGAAAATTTAAGGAAGAGCTTGTCAGATACTGTTTGAACGCGCAATAATTCAAACGCAGGGCAGCGATTTTGGGCTTCTTACCAGCAATGAAGCCTCAGCCCTGTCTCGATCTTTACGTTCATCTTCTGCCACTTGTGCGCGAATCACAGCCTTCTTCAGTTTCGTCTCCATGTTTTGGCGGTTCGTGGCTTCTCTCTGTGAGCATGATGGGATCGGTGTTCGGTCGTGTTGCGTCAATTTCATTCGCTCCGTGATTGCGTCGCGCCACTCGAAGCGCTATCGGTATATTCAGGGCCCTTTTCGTACCTTGAGTGCGAGCTCGGCAGTTTCCAACAATCGTCGCGTCCGCAGGGACTCGAGCAAAGCTCCACCGTCTGCCAAATCCAAACGCTTAGCCTCGACATCGAGGGCTTCCTCGACTTCCTCGAGCGCCTGATGCAATCTCGCATTCTCCCCTTGAAGCTCGGCAATAGCATCAAGGAAAGACTCCTTCTCAACCTTTTTGCTTGGCGATGCGTTTCGGACTGCGAAGGCGCCTTGTTTCGCACCGGCTGAAGCTAACTTTCTTTCGAGCTTGGAGACGTACGCTTGCATCTCCATCCTTTTACCTTCTGAAGCCTGCATATCCGAGGACATCTTGTCCAGCTGTGGACGATGCGGAAAAGAGTTTTGGAGGTTTGGTTTTAGCTTAGCATGTTCCAAGGGTTGCGTGGGGAAGTCGGAAATGTCGTGACTCGCCGTGCAATTTTCGCGCAGTTCGCGCTACGCACCCGCAAACGCATGCTAGACACTTGCTTGTCTCTCGCGTCCAAAGCAGCGCGTGTTCGTCTTTCCATGACAGACGCGTCCTTGGCACGTTCTTCAGCTAGTAATGCACGTTTTTCCATCTTTGCAAGTTGGTCTCGAAGGCTTCGAGTTTCTTTTTTACTCTGAGCTATTGCGGAAGTGAAATGCGTCGGGTCGTGCCTCATCAGACCCTTGTCAGCCGAGTCTGTCCTGGTGACCTTCTTTCGAGCAGAATATCTATTCGTCGTACTTCCCGTAAGGCCATTATAGCTGAGGCCAGGGGTATGTCCGACCTCATCAAGCTTTCTCTCCAGAAGCGAGCGGTAGGTTCTGTCGTGGCTTCCCCCGACGTCGAACGCGAACTCCATTTGGTTGTGTTCTCAAACGAGAAGTTGGAAGCCTGGCTTATTCGCAGGGGCGAGAACACCCCGCAAGAGAGACGAGGGCTATTCACGAGATCTCCAGTGATAGAAGCCTACCGCAGATGGAACACTCGCTTTCCCACGCGCTTCGTCACCGAGCGCTTGTCCACGTCAATGACGTGAGGAGGACCGGCTTCTTCGTTTCATGGAGCTTTTGACGCTTTTTTGTTTGATTTTTTTTTTTTGAACT
>Ga0222719_10006082_pt1 | contig 10300 bp, 10 predicted proteins | sample C33_34DmetaG_FD_165039 | JGI IMG/M metagenome (GOLD analysis project Ga0222719, IMG submission 165039) | Estuarine water microbial communities from San Francisco Bay, California, United States - C33_34D | ecosystem: Environmental > Aquatic > Marine > Unclassified | place: USA: California...
AATCTACTTCTGCTGATAGCATGAAACCAGTTAGACTTAACTTTAACCACCCATGCAAAGAACTTGTTTGGGCTGTTAAATCTAATGATAATAAAACAAATCAACAATACCCATTCTGGAACAACTTTTCAACTGCTGAAAGCTCAGATACTACCAAACTTGGAGCAAATGATTACAACAATTCTAAAAATCCCACATGGCAAGCGAAAATTATGCTTAATGGCAATGATCGTTTTGCTACTCGCAAAGGTGATTATTTCTCCCTTGTTCAACCTTATCAACATCACGAAAACACTCCTGATGAAAACCACAAAGGTATCAATGTATATTCTTTCGCTCTTAAACCCGAAGAGCACCAACCAAGTGGCACTCTCAACATGTCTCGCATTGATACCGCGGTATTATCGTTATCTTCTCGTGTAGCCGGTACTATCCACGTATATGCTGTCAACTACAACGTTCTCCGTATTTTATCTGGTATGGGTGGTCTCGCCTATTCCAATTAAAAAATAATTTATTTAATATATCCATATTATTTTTATACATGTTTAATATTAAACCATTCAATTATATTATCATCATTGATAATAACATTATCTTCAATAATTACCATAATATCAAATAATTTTTTAGATAACAAATATGATATTTCTTGTATATAGTTGTTTAGTCCGACATTTCTCTCATTATAACAATAATCTATCTTGTTATATATGATATCAATGCATTTTTTATTAAGTTTTTTGATATAATAACTAAGTCGGGATTCGTATTGACTCATTTTATCATCTTTGTATTTTAAAATATTTGTCTTTAAAATCTTAATTAAATATGATTCAACCATATCACAATTATAATTATTAATTTTGTCTTCAAGTAGCATATTAAAATTAGTTTTTTCTTTAACTAGACTATTACATTGTTTCGATGATTCAGATAGTTTTTTTAAGGTTCCAAAATCATTATTTAGATAACGCATGATGTTACCATTGAAATCTTCAATAAATACATTGTTCATAATGTTAATAAAAGTATATTAATATATATTATCATTTTTATATAAAAAATTGAATATTATCTTTTGTATTTATTAAGTTTAAAAAAATGAGGTGTTATAGTTGTAATAAGAAATTGAATACATTGGAAGGATTAACCAACAAATGCAAATGTGGTAACCATTATTGTAGCAAACATTTATTTTATACAGATCACGAATGTACATTTGATTATGTCGTTGATTATAAAGAGAAAGCTACAAGCAATATAGTAGATTTAACAAATAAGGTAATCAAAATTTAAAATTGAGTACATAATTTATAAAATATATAGATTTTCAAAAAGTTTATAAAAATAAAATTATAATAAAATTATGTACTCAAATTATTTAATAAAAATTGATATAAGAATATTATCATGAGGTCGTATTATAAATGAACGACTTAGAAAGAGCAGTGCTTTTCCAAAAAGCTGGAGATATTTTGATGGATAAAATTAGCGATACAAATTATTGTGATATTCCAGAAAAATATAAGTATCTATATAATATCTATATTCCATTGTCATCTGGAAATAAAAGAAAAATCAAAGAGTAATTATTGTTTCACTGTGGACTTCTTTTCTGCTGTCTTTTTGTAGTAGATGCCTTTTTAGTTGTTTTTTTTTAGTATTTTCAACACATGAATTACAATGTTCAAGTAAAATTAAAAAATTATTAATACTATTATCTTGCTTTCTAACCATTTATACTCTAATTAATCATCAGAAATAATAATGCTATCTAGATAAGGATTAAGTATTTCGTTTACAATAAATTCAGGCTTAAACTCATTATAATTCATAAAGATTTTCAAGAGTTGTTCTGAAAATCCTGAAACCATTGCTGTACCCTCTGTATCACAGTTAACAGGGAATGTTCCTTGATTATCTGAATTGAGATTCCAGAATACAAACTTAGGTGCCGTATAACTACACTTTTTATATTTTCTAATAATATTCTGATAAATTGTTTCTAATTCATCTTGACCATCTGATGCTTCATTAAATTGCATATCAGTAAATACAAAGAGTTTTTTAGGCATTTCTTTATCAGGAATATTATGTTTGATACCATAGCTGATAATAGCTTCACAACATTTAACAAAATCTGTGCTAAAACCATAACTTACATTCATCATAGAGTTAAGTGATTCAAACAAACTAGGTTCATTATATTCAATTGTTACCAGTTCGGGATCTTCACTAAATGTAATAAACTTGTTTTTAAACAAACCATTACAACACTGTGATGTAAGAATACCAAGAGAAATAGCTACTTGTGCAGGAATACTGCCATTTCTTGCTCCAAACATTGAACCGGACAAATCTACAATTGCCAATGAATTATCAAAGTTACCAGATTTTTTAACATTTTCTAGAATAGTTTTCCACTGCAATTCAATAGTTTCATTTAGTCCATAATCATCATTATGACGTGTATCAATATAATATTTGGACAATTCATGAGGCAAGATACCAGTTACTTTGATTTCTGCTTTACCACTTCTAACATCAGCAAGATATTTGAGATATCTTTCTTTATCATATTTTATAAAGGCATTAAGTAATTTCTTTGATGCTACACCAGGTACTGCTTGATAATTAATATCACCCCATTTGCCACTACACATTAGAGTCTCTACAATATTAATTTTTTTTCTAAGAGGAACAATGATTTCCTTACGATATTTTTCCATTCTTTTATCATCATCCAAACCATAAATTTCTGTTGCAACACGTTTTGCCATATGCTTTCTTTTATCATTTCTATCTTTTTCGCTAGGAGCCCATTTAGCACATAGTGAAACACTTTTATCATCTTCGAGCAAAAGCTTATCATTTAATAATTTGTTTGAAAACAACTTCATCTCGTAATTTTTATTTATAGTACTAACATTATGATAATAAGTAATGTAAAGTAAGTCCTTCCAGCAACCATATTTATCAATGTAATTAATTAGATTATCACAATAAGTAACAAACTTATATTTTCGCAACCACATCATTGCTTGATTAGCAACCTTCTTTTCTTTTTTGCCATTTACTCTATCGCGTCCATTGAAAATGATTGCGACAGTTTTCGTTGGGTCTTCTTTCCAACACTTTTCAAGATATTCATAGCTTACTTTTTTATCCAAATCACGGACAAACAACATAAAATAATCAACTATATAACTTCCAGTAGTTTTGAGAGATACAGCTCCGTTGGTAGTTGTAATGTAAGACATTATTGAAAGTAATGTATTATATAAAAATAATCTTATATCAATTTTTAAATATTTATTTAGCAGCCGCCGCAGCAGCAGCAAGTTTGCTAGCAGATGGTGGGAAGTGATGGGAGATGAGTTTTTGAAGGATGAAGTAGTTGATTTCTTCTTTGGCATCAACATTTAGGATTTTGCGTAGCTTTTCATCGGGGAGGATGAAGCGTTTGTTTTCTGGCTTATTAAGGTTGTGTTCTTTGATATATGCATTGATAAAGCGAGTGATATCAGTACGAGATTTTTCGGTACCATGTGGTTCGCCAATAAAATCACAGAGTTCATTTGAGATCTTGTTGGGTTTAGCGAAACCAGAAGGAGAGTTTTTGGCATTTTGACGTTTCTTTTGTACCTTGTCAATGATTTTTTGTTGCTTGTCCCATTCTTTGCTTAGTACTTTAAGTTGACTTTGAAGTTCTTTGCCCATTGTTACAACGATATTAACTTTTTCAACAATGCCTTGAAGTACGTTTTCTTGTGGAGCAGCAGGTTGTACGGTCTCGGGTTTTACAGGTTCTTCAATTTTTTGTACAGGAGCAGGTTTTACCGCATCGGCAGCTTTAATTACAGGTACTTTTGCCGCGACAGGTTTTTTCACAGCGACAACAGGTGTTTTTTTGGTGGCGGCAGGCATTATATATCGTATTTACTTTATGGATATTTATATAATCTTTTGTTTATATCATTTTTAACCAGCGTTTAAAAGATATCAATTATTATTAGAATGAAAGTACAAAGAATAGGTACCTATAAAACAGGTTTTAAATATTTTAGCAAAAATAATGAAATAAAAGATGAAAAGCAAATAGATTTTTTTAAATCTCTTAAAATACCACCAGCATATGATAATGTAACTATAACTAATAGTAAAAAAATAATAGCATATGGATATGATTCAAAAAATAGAAAACAGGTTATATATAACCCCAAGTTTATATTAAAACAGAATAATGCAAAGTTTAAAAAAATCAAAGATTCAATAAAGTACTTTTCCAAATTAAAAAGAAAAATAAAAAAAGATATAAATGGTAATAGTATAAATAAAATTTGTGCAATAATAATAACCCTAATATTAGATTGTGGTTTTAGAATAGGTAATAAAAAATATGAAATAGATAATAATTCTTATGGATTAACAACACTAAAAAAGAAACACATATTTATTGAAAAAAATTTTATTAAAATAGATTTTATTGGTAAAAAAAAGGTTAGAAATACAGCAATATGCAAAAGCAAAGATATATATAAATTTTTTTTTGAGAGATTAGATAATATTGGCAATGAAGAATATATATTTAAATATGATGATAAATGTATTACTTCAAATGATGTAAATAAATATTTATATAATTTTTATAAAAGATTTAATTTAAAAATAACAACAAAAGATTTACGAACTTTAAATGCAAATACTCTATTTATGAAATTCTTTAAACTAAATATTGGTTCTAAAAATCCGATAAAAAAATCTATTGAAGATACAGCAATAAAATTACATAATACTTATGAAGTGTGTAAGAAGAATTATATTGATCCTGAAATTATTAAAATGGCTGAAAGTCAATTGAATAAAAAATAAAAATTGATTTTTTTATATACTATAATATAAGATTAAACTTTGTTATAATATAAAATGGATATCGCAAGTATTATCAATAATATCAAAGAAATGTTAATGGAACGTGGAGATGATATATCTCTATTTGAAGAACACGAACTTTCCGTTGATAAAGAAGAATATGAAAATGATAGAAATATTATAGAGTTTCAAACATCAAAAACCACAATCATATTTGCTCTAACAAAAAAATTGAGAAAATATGTTATGGATGAATTAAAGAATTACGAAGGTGATATTAATAATTTCATAAGTAAATACGGTAATAAGAAAAACGTTATATTAATATTTAATAATGATACCGTATCTCAACCTGTTATTACTCAATTAAACAAATATGATAAACTGTTTCAGAAAAATGATGGTCAATTGCAATATTTTCACGCTCAACAAATAATGTTTAATCCCACAAAACATGAATATGTACCTAAACATATTAAATTAAGTGAGAAAGAAGCTTCTGATTTTATGAACGAATATATGATTAAAAGTAAGTTATATATGCCTTTTATATTACATAATGATCCAATTGCAAAGTGGCTTGGATTAAAACAAGGAGATATTGTTAAAATTGTTAGATATAATGAAAATAGCGGTGTTTCGTTTTACTATAGATCTTGTTTTTAAATAAATATATATATTATTATAGAAGAGAATATAACATAATATGAGTATGGAGGTTCATAATGTTAAATATAATGAAGTCAATAAATTATTAAGTGATATGTATAGTAAATATATTAATATTAATAATTCAGCTGATGCTAGAACTCCATTTATAAAAGATACATTAAAAAAAATAAATATAGGAGAAATTCAGGATGTTAATTTTGGTCTTGAAAATAGTAATTACAATATAGATAAAAGCTCTTTTACAAAATTGATTAATGAAATAATATATTGTAAATTAGGTAATATTAATGTTAGTAATAGTGTAGATATTGATAATACCAATAGAACAAAAGGATATTTAAAATTTGTTAAAAGTCATAGTACACAAGCAGTAGGAAAAGTTAAAATAGAAAAAGATAGTGATATTATTAATAATATTCTTTCTAGTATGCATTTAGTTAATGTTTTTATTGATATATTAGATGCTTATAATTCTTTTTTAAATGAAACAGCAAATTTAGAACATTTTAAAAAGAAGGTAAATAATATTATTATTGTAAATAAAAATGCGAAAAAATATTCTGATCGTAGTAAAACAGACAAAAATTATGGTTATTGGATAGATTCTGGAATAGAAGCAAATAAACCGGCTATATCATCATTATATTTATCTATAAATTCTTATTCTGGTGATGCTAATACAAATCAACTATTACAAGATTTTATAGTTGAATATGATGCTACAATAGGTGTTGTATCAAACTCAATGTCATCATATAGTAATACAAATGAAATTACAGATGTTAATAGTGGTTTATTTAATAACGGTGGCGAGATTATAGATAATAGTGGTGCGGTTGCTGATATAATTACTGGTATTGTAATAAATATTCCAGCTGATGGTAGACCCGTAATTAAACAAGATAAAAGTATAGAAAATCCAGATGATATAATATTAAATGATATTACAAATAGTAATATTCAAAATAGTAATTTATATGAAGCATTGCTCGTACGTAATAAAAGATTATTAAAAGATTTTTTAAATTTAATTATTAATTTTGATTTGATAAATAGAAGAACACAAATTAACGGATTATTAACATATTTCAAAGTTATTAAAGAATATTTTTACATAGCATTAACATCAGGAAATTTATTATTTAATAGTTATTTAAATACGATTACTTTAACTGGAAGTACAGTACAAGCAGTTGATATGACTTCTAATGATAGTACTTCTAATTCTGGATATGCCATAAAATATTTAAATAATTCAGATATTGAAGGAGAAGTAAAAAAAATATATACTGATGGAACAACTAATAGTATTATGATTCAAAAACCATCTCCAATTACAGATGTTTACAATGATTCTGTTTTTGGCATTGCAAAAACAGAGAATGATGAAGAATATATGAATAAAATAATTGATAATTTATCAAGCTTACAAGAATTGGGTGCTAAATCAGCAAATATATCAAATGATACACAACAAGATATATCTGACAAAGGTTTTGTTGCAATAGTTGAAAATAAAAACACTATTAAAATAAAATCAAGACTTGCACTGCTTAATAAATTATTAAATGGTACAGATGCAATTGTAACTTCTGGTGAACAATTATCTAACGTAAGTAATATATCACCGCCAGATTCTGTTCTAGTAGGTGGTACACCAATTACAGATAATGATTCATTTAAATTAGATAAATTAACAAATAGCAATAGTAGATTGCCAATTGATGTTAAAAGATTTATATATAAGTTAGATAGTAACAAATTATCAAAAAATTATATTATACGTATTAATAATACTACTTTTCCCATTAAAGGAATTATAGCTCCAAATAGTAATGATGTTGAAATTTTAATAAGTGCAAGATTAATATATCCAACCCAGATTTCAGATGAATTAAAAGATGTTCCAGTATTAACATTGCCATATAATAAGGTAACATTATTTGATGATAATGATGGATACTTAGGTTCTAGCAATACCCAACCTGAAAGATACTTTAACTCATTAGATGAAGCAATAGGCAAAAAAGTGTTATTTCATTATTTAAATGGAGGATCAGTAGGTTCAGGTGTTGATAATAAAGTAACATTAACAATTAAAAAACCACTTGATTATAAATCAGGATATGTTAATAATTTAGAAAAAATAAAAAATATTAACTATGATATTAATTCTAATGAATCTAAAATTAAAAATGCTAAAATATTATACGATTTAAACAAATCAAAATATAATGTTTTATATTATCAATTAATTTCATATATTCTAATATTAGTTGGTATTATCGTAGCTTTAATATTAACAAATACAATGAATATACCAAAATCTATTACTAAATTAGTAGCTAGTGTATGTTTCGGTATTGTAGTATTGCAATTTGTCACATATTATATATTAAGTGTATTATATGTTGAAGCATTTACTTCTGATAATGTTATTGAAAAATTTTCTCAAACATATTCTAAACCAAATGTTGTTGGTAATTCTAATATGGAATTTACATCTGATTCTATAAATAAATATCCTCAGCAAAAAGTAGAGTTTGTTCAAAATCAATTAATATTATTAAATAATAAAATTATTCAAGCATTAGAATTGGCAAATGTTGGTGTTGGACAAGCAAGCTCAACAGAAGCATATACAAAATTATTAACTATTACAGATTTTGAAAGAGTATCAAGAGGTAATATCAACAGTATTTTAGCTTTACAATCTGATGGTTCAAAAATGCACATTGACTTACTTAAATATAGTACATCTGTGCATGCTGTAAATATTAAAACTGTTTTAATGTTATCACTTGCTATTGTAGGATTATTTACAATTAACGTTTACACTGATGGTAAATATATGGAAAATTTAGCATTTTTAGGTGGATTTATATTAATAATTATATTAGCATATTATTTAATATATTCTAACTCTGTCGTTAGAACAAGATCAAATAATGTTTATTGGGGGAAAGAAAACAAAAATAATTATAGTGATATTTAATTAATTATATTTTTTTTATTATTATTTAAAAATATAAATCATAAATATTATATAAATGTACAATGACAACAGAAGATAATTCAAGTTCAAATAGTGAGAAAACAAACGAAGAATCAAGTGAAATATCAGAAGATAATTCTGATAAGGATCCAACATATATTAACAAAGAATATGAAGAAAATGAGAGCGAAGAGTATTATAATTATGAAGATGATGAAGAAAATTATGAAGATGATGATGAAAATGAAATAATACAAAATACAAGTATTCCTAGTGGTGGTTTTTTTAATAAGCACGATGAAGAAGAAAATTATAATACAAAACAAAAGTTTTTTTTAATATTAAATCCTCCAAGGAAAACAGTAAACAAAAAAATACAAAAGAAAAAATATGATTTTTATCATAAATATACAATTATTGAAAAAAAATATTTTGATAATTTGTCCGACGAAGATAAGGATAAAATTAAATTAAAAGAAGATTCTATAAATGATGAATTAATATCCGATATGCCAATGAGGTTTAAAATTCTCAATTTAAATATTAATGAAAGAACTAAAAAGAATATAATAGCTAAAATCGATAGTTTCAATAATATGTCACCATGTTCAAGTGAATATAATAAATTAAATAATTGGTTACATGCTTTAAATAATATTTCATTTAATAACTATTATGAAATACCTATTAAAATAAGTGACGGTAATGATAAAATATGCGAATTTTTAAATGGTATTAGAAAAAAAATGGAGGATACTGTATATGGACATAAAGATGCAAAAGAACAAATTATAAGAGTTTTAGCTCAACTAGTATCATTTCCAAAAGCAAATGGATATATTATTGGAATACAAGGTAGTGCGGGTGTTGGTAAAACTAAGCTAATCAAAGAAGGTATATGTAATGCTCTCAATTACCCTAATGCTTTTATATCACTTGGGGGCACAGATGATTCATCTTTTTTAAGAGGTCATTCTTACACTTATGAAGGTGCTACCTATGGAAAAATATGCGAATCACTTATGAAAACTGGAATAATGAATCCACTATTTTTATTTGACGAACTTGATAAAGTTTCTAATACATATAGAGGTCAAGAAATTATAAATACATTAATTCATATAACAGACCCAGTGCAAAATGATAAATATAACGACAGATACTTTGAAGAAATAGATTTCGATATTTCGCGTTCAATGATTATATTTACCTACAATGATGAAGAACTAATTAATCCTATTTTAAAAGATAGAATGATTGTTATTAATGTTCCAGGATATTCAAATGAAGAAAAATTAGTTTTAGCACAAGATTATATAGTTCCAGAAATTTTAAAACAATATAACTTAGAAATTGGTAATATAGTATTTAATAGTGAATTATTAAAACATATAATTGGCAATGTTCAAAAAGAAGATGGTGTCAGAAATTTAAAAAGAGCTATCAATAATATAATTTCTTGGGTAAATATGATGCGTTATGTACCAACAGATTCGGTAAAAATAACTTTACCATATATTGTAACAATAGATTTTTATGATAAATACTGTAAATATAATAATAATAGTGAATATGATAAAAATATACATCATTTATATTTATAGTGTATAGTTAGGAAATGTCTAAGTTTTTATTTTATGGATGTTGGAATAATATCAACTGTGAAAAAGAATATATTTATCGCGATTTAGTATTAAATTATATTCATAAAAAAGAGAAAAAAATATCAACATTTTTCATTGCTGGTGATAATTGGTA
>Ga0222719_10006083_pt1 | contig 10299 bp, 9 predicted proteins | sample C33_34DmetaG_FD_165039 | JGI IMG/M metagenome (GOLD analysis project Ga0222719, IMG submission 165039) | Estuarine water microbial communities from San Francisco Bay, California, United States - C33_34D | ecosystem: Environmental > Aquatic > Marine > Unclassified | place: USA: California...
GACTCTCCATACATTTCTGGTATTCCAGAATCTGGTTCTTAGTCCACTCTTGTGCAACATTTGACTTCTTGAGGAGAGGATTCCCCAAGTAGTGCTGTGTATGATCTGTCATAATATAATACTTAGGTTAATTACCTTGCTGCGCTATACTTGTAAGGAGAATCTGCAAATGCCATGTAGACATATTTATTAGTCCCCTCATTAATTTCATCGTGAGATCCTCTCAGTTTGAATCCGTTTGAAAGAAACTCTACGCTGAAAGTAGGAGATCTAGATGCTGCAGTTTGTTCTGCGTTTGGCGCATTGGCCAGGAGATGGTTTCCAGTGAGTGTTGCATTATATGGATCTCTTTTTGCATCAAGAATATTCCATGCACCGCTGCCGCCTGTTTCTTTAATAATTATTAATGCAGGCCGGAAGCCTATATATACAAATGGCCCATTATTATCGTTGTTAGCTGTATAGGTTCCAAACTTACTGAATCCCTCAACCTCTGCCCAACAGTAGGCGATGTATGTTCTACCGCTTACATTAGTACTATTAGATGCTGTTCCTGGCATACCTACAGAAAACACGTTAGAATTAAAAGTCTGCGTTGCACCAAAAAACGCACCATTTTGTTGCCCTGCACTTGAGTTTAACTCAAGAAACCCATTAGTTCCACTTGAAATTTCTGCATGATAAGTTGTCCAGTAAGTTCCTGCGGTACTTCTACATTTAACAATGACCACTTTTGGGGTGGCGCCAATCCCGTGACCAATAGTTGCTGATACATTATCATCGCCAGTATAACTGACAATACTAAACCCAGAATCTGTATTAGCAGAAACTTGAGATGCAATAGAACCCGCATTATTAGATACGGCAGTTCCACCTGCTTTCCAACACCAAGCAGCGTGATTTTCACCAGTCCTGTTGGCTCTTGCTCCAGAGTTAAGTGTAAACCCATCTGAATCAAATGAAGCAAGAAACTGATTGCCTGTAATATCTCCGTAGGTACTTGTAATCTCAAACCCAAAACCAGTGCCACGCACAGAGTCCATTACAAAATGTTCGTTTGAAGAATCTCTTGTCTTTGTCCAGATTAGATCTGGTTGGAATCCGACTCCTGTAATACTATTTCCATCTGTTGCATTGCCATCATACAAAACCGTATTAAAGTAATCTTCTGGTTTCTCTGCTGCCACATTTGAAATTGCAGGTTCAGATAAGTTATCTGTACTGAGCGCTACGAAACCAGATGGGGGATCATAACGCCAAGGGAACTGACCGAAATTGGTTCCAATTGCAGATGTATATTGATTGACTGCAAAAAAAGTATCACTAACTGATGTAAATGTTGGATTTACTCCTGTTGTCGGATTACCAGTGACACCACCAGTACTATCCATCCAAACATTATTCATTCCAATCCATAAGTATTGATTATCTGCGTCATACGCCGCTTGCATGACTACCCCAACAGCGGGCGTAGGTAAACCAGAAACATTTATATTGGAACCATCTGTATATCTTTGTCTAGTACCACCAGAGTTTACAAGTAAGTATCGTGTACCTGTTGAAGTTAATGAAGGATCACCAGAAGCAGTGCCTAAACAACACGCAGCCCCTAAAGTTTTAATTGTACCTTCAAAATAATACTTACCCGTTGACGGTAACTGGATTGTTGACTTAACTCCATAATGGTTTGAAGTTGTATTAGTCGCAACTAAGTTACCGGAAGATAAAGTCAACTCATTATCCAAGGAATTCAACGTAGAAAAATTTGACATTAGTTCGTTCCTGTCGGTGTATCTGTTGTTATGTGATATGCACCAGTGTTCTCTGGTTGCCAATCATTATTATTTCCTGATTCATCAAGCCAGAATGCCGCTTCTCTTTTGTCTGCAAAGGCGGCATAGACGTATGTGTCACCTGAAGCGTTAGTCTCAGTCCAAGATGAGGTGTTCTGGATAGTGAAACCATCAGAATCAAAATCAATACGAGTTAGAGTTGTATTGGTTTCTTCTTGATTGGTTAGGTTTGCGTAGATAGGATTGGTAATAGGGTTAGTAACATCTCTGGTATCGTCATACATAACCCAGTTTGATGAATTATCAATATTTTTTATCATCAAGAGCGATGGCTTAAAACCGAAACCGTCAACGCTTAATCCTGCACTACCAGTGCCCTCATAAGTCCCAAACTTAGAGTAGCCAGACTTCTCAGCCCATATGTATGCAACATATGTTCCTGCGGTTGAGTTATCATAGTTAGTGACTGCAGGATAAAATACTGTTGATGTTGGTACATTGGCAATACCGCCAACACTAGTTGATGCAGCACTGGTACTTGTCAAAAACATCGAAACTGGGCCGCCAGTAGTAGAGTTTCCACTTTGCGGTAAATCTTTGTGATAGAAATTCCAATCACTAAAACCATTACTGTCGTTGTAACCGTTTCTGTTCTTAGTAAAATACATCGCAGGTGCTACACCCAATCCGTGATCAATCGAACTATTTGTGTTTGAAGATGACCCAGTGTATGTAATAATACTAAACCCGTAAGTTGTATTTACAGATGCACCAGATGGGGTTGTGTATCCATTAGTGAGACCTGCTGCAGATGCAGTAGAATATCCTGTACCATCGATATTAAAAGTATCAGCACTTCCACCTGCTTTCCAACACCAAGCAACATATTCTATACCATCTTGTCTTTGATTACCTACTGCACCTGGCAGAAACCCATCATCTAAGAAAGTGAATGGAGCGTTATCATTAAGTTCACCAACATTTGAGCCAGGAAATACTCTTAAAGTATCCCCACGAACGGTATCAATTACATTGTGTCCATTATTATCATCTCTTGATTTTACCCAAACTAGGTCTGGCGAAAATCCAACACCGCTGACATATAAGGTTGAAGTTCCATCGCCAACATATGTCACCGCATTAAACGCCTCAACCGATGTATCATTTGTCATCGGAAGATGGAAACCATTGGTTCCATATGATCCAGTGTAATCTTTTGGAACATACACATCATTATATGTTTCAGCGAATGAAGATGGAGTGAGTGCTGTACCGTCAATGAAGTGGACTTCGGTTAGGTAGCCGTCATGGAAGCTTCCAACAGATCCATCTAAAATACCGCCAATAAAATTTTGATAGCTGGTATTGGATACTCTTGTTGTATAGGCTGATGATAATTCAGTTCCAGTTAAACTTTGTTGTACTCCATTGACCCAAATTTTAGTTCTGTTTCCAGTTCCTTCCGATGTATCAATAGCAACAACAATGTGATACCAAGCAGATGGGTCACGAAATAATGCAAGTGTACTTCTGGCTGAATTAATTCCACCACTGTCCACAACCTTTAAAGTATTGTCGTTTTCTATACGAATATCAAAGCCGCCCGGATTTGTTCCCGAATCACCGGCACAAAACAAACCACGCCTAGATCCTAAAGTTCCAAGTTTGCACCAAGCAGAAAATGTAAACGCTGATGCGCCTGATCCAGACGTAGGAGTCCAACTTAAATACTGACTATCACCATCATTAAACATCAGACTCTGTGGAATACTATATGCATAGATCTTTCTAAGAACAGTAATTGTATAAGTTCTAGAATTCGTCTGATTCTCATCATCCGTTGCAGTGACTTCAAAGTTATAATCTGTATTTGCAGATCCACCTGCTGGAGTTGTACCACTTAAAACACCAGTTGAACTATTAATAGAAACAAAGTTTGGAGATGCAGGAGTAGAAATAGAGTATGCAAGTGTACCAGAGTCTGGTTCTGCAGCAACAATTGTTAAACCAGAAATTGCAGTTGATCCTGCCAAATCTCCCAGATCTGCCGCAGTTGTAAATGCTGGGATACCATTAAAAGAAATACCATTGGTTAGGGTTGCAGTCAATCCATTTGTATTTGTAACAGTTAAATTATAATCTCCTGCTGCTTTTGCAGGAGTTGTGATGGTAATCTGCGTTGAAGAATCAACCGTCACAGTTGATGCAGATGTTCCTGCAATATCAACAGTTGCACCAGATTGAAAATTAAGTCCATTAATAATGAATGTTTCGCCACCTGCGGGATTTAATCCTGTCTGAGAATTAGGATAGGTTACCGATGTAATTGTTGGGGGTGTATCGATTGCTTGCCACTGTCCACCAGAATACTGTTCCAGTCTTGCAAAGTCTGTATTATATCTTAGGTGTCCATTCTCTGGACTTGCAGGACGGTCTGCAGTTCCACCAACAGGTAATTTGATAAAGTCACCAGAGAACTCGATATCGTCAGCAAGATTACGACTGATAATTGCATCATTACCTATTGCACTTGATTTAATTCTGGTTAATGGCATCTAGTTAATCCTTGTTTTTCAACATCTTTTGGAGTTCTGCAGTGGAACCGACAAATAGTGCATTCGTCACATTCTTAGGCCCAGTGTTTGGAACTTCTTTTAGTTTCTTCATTTTCTCTTGCAGATCACCCAGTTTCTCTGTGACATCTGCAACTTGTTTAATTAGGTTACCCGCAACCTCATAGGTTCTTGGGTGTTCTGATTCTCTTGCCAGTTCAAGGATACCATCAATTGCATCCTGTCCTCTTTCTATCAGATTATAAAAGTTTTCTCTCTGATATTTATAATCACTGTCAACATCGTCATTAGTTGTTTCCACAACTACAGGCGGTTTGGGGGGAGTGACATCTTTTACTGTCTCCTCCACCACATCTGTTATTCCTAGCACCTGATCAATCTCAAAGTCTTTCACTGTTTACTCTGGTTCATCCGGCCAAACGACATCATCTAGACCAGTGTATGTTTCTGTGATGTCACGCAGTGCCTGACGGTAGTCTAACTGTGCTTGTGTCGCTGTACGATCCGGCATTACCCACCAGTCTGTGCTTGCGAGACGTTGGTTGCGTTCGTCACGCAGTTGCCACATCTTTTCTTCTGCTGTTGGCTCAGGCCAAACGTACTGACCATCAACAATAATCATTCCACCATAGACTTCATCGGATACTTCAACACATCCGTCCACTGGTTTTGAGTGTACAGTGACAACCACGTTATCTTGTATATCTGCGTATCTCATTATGCTATCTTCCAAATGTTAAGGCACGATTGTTGCCATGACTGACCGCTGTTTGGGCGCAATCCCAGTGTCCCTGCGTTTCCCGCATACACCTGAAAATATAGATCAATAGGGGAGGCATCAGACATTTGTCCTGAAACATATGCTAAAGTGCCGCCGTTATACGTTGCCGATGCATAACCACAACCCCCTGTCATTAACGTAGAAGTCCCTGCGGTATTTACTAGCCTTGCTCCTGCCCTGTTACATTCATATACTTGACAATACCCAATAACAAAGTACGTCCCTGCGGGCAATGTTATTGCGGGCGCACTAAATGTTGCCCCAATCGTGTCAGAGACTTCTGTGTTTAATCCAACATTGTTCCATCCTGCGGAAGCACTATCTCCATCAACAGAGGCTCCAAAGTTCCGAACATACTGAGCAAACTCATTGGTGACTGGGATACCTGTGATTGTCTTAGATGACAAATCAAGCGTACTATTCAATTTACCTGCAGTTACCGCAGAGTCTGCTAATTTTGCAGTTGTGATGCTTCCATCTGCAGGATCAACTCCAGTCAAAGAGGATCCATCGATTGCAGGTAATGCACCAGTTAATTTGGATGCACTTACTCCTGATGCAATTTTTGCATCAGTAACTGCACCATCTGCAACATCTGCAACAACAATTGCACCGTCAGAAATGGAACGAGAATTAATTTTACGAATTGGCATTGTTCGTTTCCTATATTATTCTTCTATTTATGCGTCATCGGTATCTGTACCAGACACTGGATCAAAATTCTTTGCATCCTCAAAGAACGCAACATCTTCATTAAATCCAAAATCGTCATCTGCATCTGCAGACGTTGGGTTTGGTGTCACTGTGTATCTCTGTTCTCTCTTAGGAGTTACTGCTGCTTGATCCGTATATTGATCAACCTGAACTGTTTTAATAACAGACTGTGAAGTCACAGGGCCATAGAGATAAAACTTTGCAGTGAATGCTAATGTGTAGATAATCGCACGTCTCTCTGTAAAGTCACCTTCATAATTATCTTCATAACTGATACTATTGAGTACGATTGGTACATCACGATTGATTTCCATATCCGGCATATCATTCAGTGTCACTGTATAATCTGGTTGGAAATAAGGAAGAATCTGTTCGACAATCTGCAATGCATCATCCGATTTCTTACCCATCACAAATAGATCAAAATCGATATTGTAAGGAACAGGCATGTATTGTGTGTCCAACTTATCATTATCTGTTGAACGTACATTCTTCATCTTCTGTACACGATTCAATTTACGGGTTGCATCGTATGAAAGGTTGGACATCTCAAACCCAATACGAGGAAGTGTCAGTGCTACCTTCTTATTGATATTTGGATCTTCACTGAGACGAGATAAGAACTTTTGTTTCGGCCCGAATGCAAGGGGAACCTTCATTGACTGCGTAACATTACCAGAACTATCTTTTCTTACAATAGAAATGTTATTAAACATTGTACCAAATGATACAACGACTTTACGAATTACCTCGTGATAAAAATGTGAACCTACCATTACCTAATTCCTATTTCTCCAAATGGGTTACTTTCATCAAAGTTGAGAATGTCATCATCTAACGTTTCAAAGATATCGTTCTGTGCTTTCTCATCAATGCTATCTACTACATACTCTTCATTAATCATATAGTATGTATTGTTATTATCATCCTCAAGTAATATATATCCAGTATCATCTTCAAGGATAAACTGCCACTGCAGTGCATCCAAAGAGTTATCTCTTTCGATGTTATCAATTTCTTGTATACCTGTATCCATAGACTCTGATGCATACTCAAAGGTACGACATCTCAGTTTGTATACTGGCAGATCTTGTATTTGATAGAAGGGTTCATCGTGATCCACAAAAGAAATCTCAAAGAGTTTCTTTGCACGAGGGAAGTAAATCAAGTCACCCTCATTAGGACGAGATGATACAATGAGGTTTTGATCTAAACCAATGAACTGTTCCCAACGTCTACGAGACACAACAAAGGTTGCCTCATCACGCATCTCCAGTCCAAACTTGGACATGATCTCTTTCTCACCATCGTATCCCTCTACTTGTTCAAAGTACATCTCTAAGAGATATGCATCATTGAACGCAGAGATATCGTCTTCACCAAATACTAAGTTTTCCTTGACAAGAGTACGAGGAATGTAGTATACATCCTGTCCAAACGCCCGCAACTGTTCTATGACTAGATCTTCATAGAGTCTTTGTTCTGGACGTGTTCCCGTGTCAAAGTAAACATTGGTCGGCATATCTTACCCTATCATATGCATTGGAGGTAACTCAAATGCCAATTGAATTTGTTCTTCTAATCTTTGAAGTTCTTCATTCGCTTGTGTATAGATCTCTACACCGTTGAGTTCAACACCACCCAACATCTGAACACCATTGAACTTCTGTAGGTTTGCACCCCATTGACGTTTGATCAATTGTGTTGCATACTTCTTGAGAAACATGTCATCCCACACATTGATAAACGTTTCTGGATCGACTTTACGAAATGCTTCGATGATAATGTAATCGTCTTCTTGGACATCAGTCTGCCAGTCCATATCTAAATACAAACGGTTCATGTGTTGGTTGAATCTGAGTGGAGTCTCGCCCACTAGGATGTGATCTAAGAAGTCAATGTGTTGCATTGTCATCTGATAATGTAGTATACTAGTAGAAGAGAAGTCATATAGATCGTTCAGACGCAACTGATAACGCACATCAAATAGATTGATCTTTGCTTTGTCAGTAAATGGGAAAACTTGCACTACACTCAGTACTGCGTCTGGAACTGGAATATAGTTCTTTCCTAATTTCCATGCAGCAGTACTTGTGCCATCTACGTCTGTGACAGTCGCAAGAGTCTCATCTGATCTCGCACGAGTAATATCGTCTGCAGTGATCTGATACTTCATGTATACTCTTTCAATACCATCATAGTGATATTGTGCGAAATACTGAAGTGCCTCGTCAATACGATCTTCAACCTGATCGGGATCTACGTTGATCTCGATGACAGGTTTACCTAATGCCCTAAGACAATACTCTTTAAATGTTGTTCTTGAACTTGGTGTTGCCATATCTTATCCTAATGCTACTGCAACTGCAATTGCAAAACCCTCAGACGCACCACCTGCACCCGCTGCATTCGCAACTTCAACAATTGTACCGTCCGACTTTCGTGTGTATATCTTTTGATCGGCAGAGTTAATTGCAATCTCGCCGATCTCCAGATCACTAGCCGTAGGTGCAGAGGCAGCAGTCTCTGAACGTTTTGGTTTAATTACAGTAGTCATAATTTTCCTCTAGACTACTTAGTATGTACCGCCATCAACCTCTGTTACGGTAACAACTCCTGAAGTTACTGTGAAGTTGTCAGAACTGAATGATGCAACACCTTTAACAGAAGTTGTTGCAAGTACACCAGCAAGAACACCTGTCCCACTTGTATATGATAAACCAGTTCCTGCAGTTACAGAAATTGCCGAACGTGAACGAGTATCTGTGTAGTATAGGTTTGTAGAACCTTCACCAATATCGTCAGTGTCGAGTGTTAATGTGCCACCTAATGACAAACTGTTACTGTTAATTGTAACAGAAGAGTTAGACAGTTTTGCATTTGCAATTGAACCTGCAAGCATCGCATTGGTAATACCAAGTGCCTTGACTTGCAACGCATCAGATGAAACCTCAATAGAGGAATCGTCTACTGCAACATTCAATTGGTTACCAGTCTTAGTCAGTGCATCCCCTGCAGAGATTTGTCCTGCACCAGAGAACTGAGCAAATGTAATGTTGGTAGTACCAAATGTTGGTGTACCATTATGAGTTGCAACGTAACCATTGTCTGCGTTGTTAGTACCCTCTTCTACAAAGAAGAATGTTCCACCAGTGAGTTCAGATGCAGAGTCTGCGTCTGGAGCACGAGTCAATACGAATGCGGTTGAACCATCACCAACTGTTGTTACAGAGTAAATACCGTTCTGTGTTGCAGTTGATTGATCCTTGACAAGTACACGATCACTTTGTGATACTGAAACTCCATCAAGAGACAATGCACCGTTTGCAGTTGCAGTCAGTGTACCAGCACCATTATTATATGTTGCAGAAAGGTTTGCAGTGGTTGCAGCACGAACTGATTCTTTAACATCTAATCCATTTGCAACAGAATCAACGTATGCCTTAGTTGCAGCATCTTGTGCGCTTGAAGGATCAGTGACGTTTGTGATTCTTGAACTATTGACATCAACAGTACCTGTACCATTTGGATCAAGTACAATGTCACCATTTGCATCTGTAGATGAAATTGTGTTACCATCCAATGTAAGGTTGTCCACATCTACAGAAGTCAGTCCGTTCAAGTCTGTCTGAGTTCCACCAAGCGAAACTGTGTCAGAACCGATTGTTACAGAACTGTTTACAAGTTTTGCATTTGTGATTGAACCTGCTAACTGTGCGTTAGTAATAGTTCCTGTCAACTGTGTGGTTGCAATAGAAAGTGCAGCCTGGTGTTGTGTTACAGAACTTTGTGTAATATTTGCGTCTGGCACATTTGCCCAAGTAACAGCACTAGACAAGTCGTTTGTTTCAGCAGTCAAGTATGACTGTAAATCACTAATCTGTGATTCAGTGATAGACAATGCTGCCTGATGTTGTGTAACTGCACCTTGAGAAATGTCACTATTCTGAATAGTTGAGTCTACCCAAGCTGTTCCATTATATCTAATGAAATCGCCCGAACCGGCAGAAGTAATAGTAACATCAGAAAGATCACCGATACTCTCACCAGTAATATTTTCGATATAAGAACCAAGGTCTGAAATGTCAGCTTCAACAATCGTAATTGTATTGTTTGCAGTATTAATTGTTTTATTTGTAAGTGTCTGTGTTCCAGTGAGTGTTGCAACTGTAGAGTCAATTGCAATTGAAATCTGATCGTCTGATACCGTTGTATCAATACCAGTTCCACCAGCGAATGTCAGTGTACCACCCGTATTGAACGTATCATTAGATCCACTATCTGCCGCAAGTGTGAACGATGTTGACAAACTATCAAAAGAAAGATTACCTGAACCATCAGTCTTGAGGAACTGTCCTGCAGAACCATCGGAAGTCGGATGCGACAAACCATCAATGACAACTGCACCAGAACCATTAGGAGTGATTTCAATATTTCC
>Ga0222719_10006085_pt1 | contig 10299 bp, 9 predicted proteins | sample C33_34DmetaG_FD_165039 | JGI IMG/M metagenome (GOLD analysis project Ga0222719, IMG submission 165039) | Estuarine water microbial communities from San Francisco Bay, California, United States - C33_34D | ecosystem: Environmental > Aquatic > Marine > Unclassified | place: USA: California...
AAGGAATGCAAAACAAACAGTGGGATGAAGCTGGTAAGGAATATGAAGTTGAACGTATGTGGCCGGAGCAAGAATGTGCCTACGTTAAAGATAGAAATGGAAGAGATAAGATATGGAGCTATATCTGCACCAACGATATCATCTTCATCATGGAATTCCCAACAAATAGAACTGTTGCCGGAATCGATGTCACTAATGAGTATTATGCTAAAGTGACTGAGGTTAAAGTTGGTGGCTACTGGAAAGGTGGCGTGTCGTTTATGGTTAAATACAGCAATAAGCCAGGTTGCTCAAGAAAAGTAATCGAAAAAGGTAAAAATGTGAGTTTCGAACCAATTCAGGTAAATGATCAAAAAGTACAAGAGCTAAGATTAAGTGAATCTAGATATATCGCCCCTCTTCCATTGTACCATAAAGACAATATTAACAACTTGAGAGCCTGGGCTAAATCATGTGGTGGGGATTTTCCGGGAAGCAATCCTTTCTACCAGAAATACGAGAAAAATCATCACAAAGTGTTTATTCAAGAACGTAGATACTAGGTCCTAAACCAAAGGTACCTTAAGTGTCCCTTAGGGTACCTCTTTATTATCTATAACTCCCATTTCATTAAATCTTATGGTCTTAAAACACAAAATAAGTTAGGGTGCCTTCAAAATTAACAAGGTGCTAAGTTGGAAATTTTCACTGAAAATTTAGGACAATGGCTTTTTGTAGGGCTCATACTTGTTGCAGTGCTCTATACTGCTTTTGTTATTAAAGACGAAAAAATAAGCTATCAAGAGAATTCGAAAGTATTTCTTTTTCACAATTTTTCGTTTCCCATCCCCTCTTGGTGGTCAACCAAAAAAACAAGTAATAATGAAGTTGTATTTCATCGTAGCGATACTAAATATGAGTGGAAGGCATCTTTTCAAGTTTTTAAATTAAATGAAAATATTCCTCATTCTAAGGATCTTATTTTAAATATCCTTGAGGAGAAAGGCATACAATTAGATGAATTAAATAAAGAGGTTCACTCTAAAGATCAGCTTAAATTTAAAAATAATATTCTAAAAAATGATGATCTCGATATTACTCGTATTGAGGGAACTGCATCTGATAAAAACTTCGATCGTCTTTATTACGATTGCTTCGTTATCATTAATCGAAAAAAGAGTGAGTATTTACTTTGTGAAAGTATCAGCTCTGTTTTAAATGGTCTAGTTGAAGGCCCTTATTTTGAAGAGGCCCTTTTCCAGTTAAATCTCAAGACCTAATTATCTAGGCCCTTTTAATAGTAAATTGTCTGATTTTTTGTACAAGAAAATTGATGAGTTCTTCATCTGTTCCAAAAACATCTTCTACAAGGTCACAGTCGAGAAGAAAGTTAGTCATTCTTTGGCCAACTTTATGGAGAGATTCTACAAGATATAGTCCACCAATATTTTCACCATTAAATGATTTGATGATTTCTTTTCTGGCGTGGTTGTAAATTTCAGATTCTGTAACATCTTCAGGAACATTATCTGCTCCCATTTTATCTTCAACTTCTTCAATGGCCTGTTGTTTAATATCTTCATCAGTTGCAAAACTGGCACCCATTTCTGTGGCCATCGCATCTATTAAATCCTCCCTTTTGGTGATGTTGAAATCTATCATTTCACCTTCTTTAAGATGATTTAAAGTGTAAGAAGCCAATGCTCTCAGGGTGTCAAAATCAGTTTTCATAGAGAGTTCCTTAATTCCAAATTTGCCAAAGTGTATCTTAAAAAGATTACTTAGGATACCAAAAGGGGCAAATATTTTTTATTTTTGATAAAAAAAAAGGGCGTCATAATTGACGCCCCTTCCCCCCAAGATCATCACCGATAACCCTATAGAATAATTTAAATAAACTTATTTACTCTCTGTTTGAGTAAAAACTTCTATATGATCACAGGCAACGCTTCTCGTTATCTCACTCGAGCTAACCTTACCAATAACAATTAAAAAAAATGCAGTAGAAATTAATAGTGAATAAAACACTCTCATTCTTTTCTTCCCCCACTAGAGATTAAGCAAAAATAATGCCATTGAATCAGGGGCAGATTGGCCCTACTTTTTACTCTTTTTCATTTGATTGAGGGTGTATTTGAGGCTTTTTGACTCTCCAAAAATTACCAGAACGATACCATAGACGCTATACCCTAAGGCTCCTAATGTAGCTATGACTGAAGCTTTAACAAAAAAGGAATCTGCGTAGCTAAAGAACTGATCCCCTAAAGCTTGAACTAAGTAATATATAAGGCAAGAAGCTAGGATCATTTTTAAAATTCTTAAATTACAGAAAAAGGAAAAAGAAAGCTTTAGGTCTCGCTTAATAAATATGGCCTGTAATATGCAGTTTACCATCATGGAAAGACTGGTTCCAAGCGCCAATATTTTAAACCCATACTTTGGAGTTAAAGTTAGACAAAAAATAATATTTAAAAATATTGAAAAAATTGAAATTGTCACTGGTATTTTAGGTTTATCTAAGGCGAAAAAAACAGGACTAAATATCTTATAGAGACCATAAAAAGGAAGACCCCATAAGTAATACCTTAAGGCCATCGAAGTCATTTCACTATCGTTTCCATCAAAAGCACCACGTTCAAAGATTAGGTGAACAACCTCATTTGAAAAAGCATATAAAAGGGATAGCGAAGGCAAGATGATTATAAAGGATAAGTCATAAGTGGACTTAAGTGAATCTATAGCTTGCTCTTTTTTATTATTTTTAATGGCCTCACTAAAATGAACTAAATTAGAGCCTGCTAACGATACACTAAATATTCCAACAGGAAATTGAAAAAGTCTAAATGCGTAGGAGAGCCACGATACGGCCCCGACGATAGTGCCTGTAGCTAAAATAGTTGTTATAAGAAGGTTTATTTGAGTAGCTGCAAAGCCGATAAGACCTATACTAACTCTTTTTAAAATCTTTTTAACAGCTGGTGAATTGAGGATGATGGGTCCTTTAGGCCCAAATTTCTTTTTGATAAGAAAAGGAAATTGAACCAACATTTGAATAATTCCACCTCCTAACACTCCTACTCCAAGAGCAACAATTCCTGACCCTCCGTAAGGATAGAAATAAGAGGGAAGAAAATAAATTGAAAGAATCATGATGATATTGAAACAAGCGGGAGCAAAAGAAGGGACGAAAAAAACTTTTAAAGTATTTAAAGCACCCATAAAAAGAGCGGCAAGAGAAACCATCGTTAGAAATGGCGACATTATTCTTACCAATAAAACAGTAAGGTTAAATTTTTCTATATCTTCTTTGAATGAGGGAGCAAACATGGAGGTTAACTCAGGAGCAAAAATGATAGTAATGGCAGTAATAAGACATGTAATAAGTAAAAGTACTATAAATAAAGACCATAATAAGGATCTACTGTATTGATCTCCTTTAATTTTTTCTTCGGAAAAGACTGGAACAAAAGCTGATGAGAAGGCACCTTCAGCAAAGAGGTCTCGGAGAAGATTGGGAATCCTGTAGGCAACTAAGAAGGCATCTGTATAACCCGAAGCACCAAAAATCGCGGCCATTGAGAGTTCTCTGACTAGGCCCAGAATTCTACTAGAGAAGGTGGCCAGTGCCATTTTAAGAGATGAAAAGATTATGTTAAGACGCTGTGCGCTCAATACAAAGCCCCATATTAATTGTTTTACGCAGTAGGTACCTTATGGTAATTCTCTCCGAGCATAAAAAGCAAATAGATTAATTGATTTCTAATATAAACCTTAAGTCTAACTAAAGAAGGAGATGAATCGACATGGACTCCATTACAAATTTTTACTCTTACAGTCCTATCATAGGCGCAATTGGATTCTTTTTTGCCCTAACTACCTATGGATGGATCGTTAAACAACCTGCTGGAAATGCGAAGATGACTTCGATTGCTGGATTAATTGAGGGTGGCTCAATGACCTTTCTTAGAAAGGAATATACCATTCTCGTCTTTTTCCTTGCCATAGTTACAGCACTTCTTGGCTATAAGCTCGGATCGAACACTGCCATTTGCTACTTATCTGGTGCTCTTGCATCTATGGCCTGTGGATTTCTTGGTATGAAGGCCGCAACTAAGGCAAACGTAAGAACTGCTGAAGCTGCTGCCCAAAGTGGTCAGTCTAAAGCTCTTTCAGTGGCCTTTTTCGGTGGATCAGTTATGGGTATGGCCGTTGCCTCTCTTGGTCTTCTCGGAGTTGCACTTGCTTATAAATTTCTTACAAACGCTACAACTATTGAGGCGCTAAACGGTTTTGCTATGGGTGCTTCTTCTATCGCTCTTTTTGCAAGAGTTGGTGGTGGTATTTATACAAAAGCAGCTGATGTTGGTGCTGACCTTGTTGGTAAAGTTGAAGCTGGTATCCCGGAAGATGATCCTAGAAACCCTGCAACTATTGCTGACAACGTTGGTGATAATGTTGGTGATACTGCCGGTATGGGTGCCGATATTTTTGAATCATACTGTGGTTCTGTAATAGCAACTATGTTTATTGGATCAACATTAAGTAATAATAACGCTATTTTACTTCCATTGATTGTCATTACAATCGGACTAATTGCTTCAGTTCTTGGTATTCTATCAATGAACTTATTAAAAAATGGAAATCCAGCTAATGCGCTTAGGGTTGCCCCAATTATCGGTTTGGTAGGCTTATTTGCTGGTTCTTATTTTGCTATCGATGCTATGGAGTTCACTATTTTTCCATACGCCATGGGGCCATTCTACGCCATGGTTGTAGGATCTCTAGCGGGTCTTTCTATTGGCTTTGTAACTGAGTACTATACTTCAGCTGAATTTTCCCCAGTTCTTAAAATTGCTAAAGCTGCAAAAACGGGACATGCTACAAACATTATTCAAGGTCTAGCTGTAGGAATGTATTCAACAATCATCCCTATTCTTATGATTGCTCTTACCATTTACCTTGCTGATAAATTTGCAGGACTATACGGTATTGGTATTGCGGCCGTTGGTATGCTCGCTACTACTGGTGTTACCATGACTGTTGATGCTTACGGGCCTATTTCAGATAATGCTGGTGGTATTGCAGAGATGAGCGAACTTGGTCCAGAGGTAAGAAAAATTACTGATAGCCTTGATTCTCTTGGAAATACGACAGCTGCGATCGGTAAAGGTTTCGCTATAGGTTCTGCTGCTCTTACGGCCTTGGCCCTTTTCTCTGCCTACGCCTCAGCTGTTAATCTTCAAACTATAAACCTGATGAGCCCTCTTGTTGTTATTGGACTATTCCTTGGAGGAATTCTTCCGTTTTTTGTAGGTGCTAATACAATGAGTGCTGTTGGTTCTGCTGCTGGATTGATGGTTGAAGAAGTGAGAAGACAATTCAGAGAAATTAAAGGAATCATGGATGGAAGTGGAAAACCAGACACTGATCGATGTATTGAAATTGCTACAGCTGCTTCTCTTAAAGAAATGATTCTACCTGGTGTTGTTGCCATTCTTTCACCAATTGTTGTTGGCTTTTTCCTCGGAAAAGCTGCTCTTGGTGGGATGCTTGCGGGTGCTACCCTAACTGGTGTTCTACTTGCCCTTTTCATGGCCAATGCTGGTGGTGCTTGGGATAACGCTAAAAAAGCGATTGAACAGGGACATATTGAAGGTGAGAAAAAAGGTGGAGAGGCCCATGCTGCTTGTGTTACCGGTGATACTGTTGGTGATCCATTCAAAGATACTTCAGGTCCTGCTATGAATATTCTCGTTAAACTAATGTCAATTGTTGCTTTGGTTATCGCACCTCTTCTTTAATCGAAGAATGAAATAACCTAATAAATTAAGGCCCAGGAATCTGGGCCTTTTTTATTCTGGTGATAAAGATTTTAAATATTCTATTTCTTTGTTTATTGATGCTTTATTTCTTTTACTTTTGGCCTTAAGTTTCTTTTGATGATTTATTTTATCTAGCTCTGGCAAAGATTTATCAATATCGTTAAAGTCTCCACCATCTACCCGTTTTTTTAAATCAATCAGCTCCTTTATTGAAGCTGTATGAATAACTCGATCAAAGGCAGGATAGTAGTTTTTAATATCAATGTCCTTTTCAATGTCTTTATTATAATCATGTCCAAAGCTGTGAATTATATCTCCATTTTCAGGGTTTATAATAATTTCCATTTTTCCGCTACTTCCATCTGGTTGTTTAAACTGTAATGAAGCACGCCCTAAATAGATATGTTTATCACCAGCTGTAATGACGATATCCTGAATATCATCGATTTGTATTTCTCTATCAAAATCGGAGTTTTGCTCTAAAAAGGTCACGGTCTTTTGAGGCCAATTCTTATTCTTTTTATTGATGGCCTTAGATTTTGGAGAAAGGGATTTAAGCTTTTTAAAGTTTTCATCCAGAACAACCATCTTTTCTTGGGTCTTGGGTGGAAGCGGCGATTGTAATTCATTGACTATTTTCGGTTTAAACAATGACGACTTTGCACTTTTTCTTTTTTCCTTCTCTGGTTGAAGTACAAAAAATAAGATGGCAAAGATCGACACCACTGAAAAGATGATGATTTTTTTCATGGGGCCTCCATTTTAAAATAATGGTCCTCAACATCTTCACAAGGCAATAACATAAAGGGAGTCAGATCCTTTGATTTAAAGGCATCTTCTCCACCGACCTCTAAACACATATTAAGAGGATCGCTGATTATTTGGTAATTTCCATCTCCCCTATATCTTATATGCCATCTTTGATATGTCCAGTCAGTACAATCGGACGTTAAAACTTCATCATAATTTACATCCCCTAAATTCCCAATACTGGGTGGGCCTTCTGCATGTAAACATTTTTGAGTCGATTTATTAACAATTGTAAACAATTCTGAGTCTTTCTCTTTTATAAATTTCCAGATTTGATTATCTCTGCCTTGGTCATTATCAATATAGCCAAATTGCCTAACTGAGTTGTCATGCATCTCAGTCATATATTTACCTGAAACAACCGGACGAACTGTATACTCCCATTCATTGTTAGAGCTACTATCATCAATATCCTTAGGATAAATTCCAGGGCTTGCGTAATTGAGCCAGACCACTTGTTGATCTGAAAGCTTCTGAATCTTATCGTTTTGAAAAGGGTCAAGTGGCATAGCAAATGAGTAACTATCCCCAAAACTACTCTTACATATATTTTGTCCATTCTCCCAAATATCGCTCGTTGGGGTTATTTGAAAGTCGTAATTATCAAATTGATTTATACAAACAAATTTGTGTTTTTGAGCACAATCTTCTGATTTCCATCGGCCATTTTCTTTAAGAACGGTACAATTTCTACCTAAACCCCATTCTATCGGTTCACCCAAGTCCCAACTCCAGATGGTAGGAAAAATTTTAGAAGGAGTAATTTTGTCTAATGAAATTAATGTAAAGTAACAATTGGTAGCCTGTCTTAACTCGGAAAAACTTATTTTATTATCACTACTATCATTTTTCTTAAACCGTTCATATATTTTATTAATGATATTATCCATTGAAATAATTGCCGAATCTTGCTCTGATAACCATAGGAGTGTTCGAGAACTTTTTACATTTGGCAGATCTGGAAATCCCCCTTGATGATTAATTTCACATGAACCGGGCCTAAATTGTTTAATTAAATGACCAGGATAAACTGGACTTGCTACATAATTTTTATAAACTCTCAGTCCTTGGTCATTAAAACTACCTATATTTCCTGATCCTTGATTCTCCACTTGGAGAATTATTCTTTCTCCGTTAGAAATATAAGTTTTTGCATCATCATAGTTAAAAGAATTTCTACTCATATCTTCTGGGATAAAATCGAGGTAGCTCCCAAGAAAATATTTTATCGTTTTAAACATTTCAGCTAATTTGTTATCAACTAAAGTTTCTAAATGAATATGAACTATCTCATCTTTATTTTCAGGTTTTTCTAGCCAAATTTTAAGTTCTTCTAACCAACTAGCAAAAAACCTCGATCGAATTCCACAACCCCAATGATCTTCATTTCCGTGGCAAACTCTAAAAGTTCTATTTACATAATGAACATCTACAGAAAGACTTCTAACACCCATATTTAACAAATCCGTAATCGAATAAATTTGATTAATCACCAAAGTTCCAAAGCCACTTTTTACAAATGATGTCGTTTTAGAAGGTGCCTGTGTATTATGAGCTCCTAGAAAAATATTTCGTGAAAGAGGACGATGTTTAAGAAGCTCTCTTTGAAACTTTGTTGTTTTAATAAGCCAGTTTGGAATTTCAGCGCTTCTTCTCGTGTCATTATAACAATACGAGCGTCCATTTTTCCAATTCCAAACTTTTTTAAGCCCGTAATCACAACCCTTCCAACCTGTTTCCCAGTACTCGATATCTCCAATACAAGCTGGTTGCCCTTCCTGACCACAGTCCGGATTGCCTATGGAAGGAATATCATTACCATCTTTAATAATCGAAATTGTATTTTTAAGTCCTGTCCAGAAATCTTGCCAAAAACTTTGAAAGCGATTATTACTTGATCCCGCAAAAATAAGAGTAGGATAAATAACTAATCCTAGAATTAAAATTCTCATATTTCCCTTTTTGGCGGAAAATAAAAAAAATTTAAAGTTTTGATCTTTTTTTCCCAATAGGGGTAAAAAGGATTAGGTTACTAAAATGAAAAAGTGGATTATTGTAGGCCTTCTCTTATCTATAGGCTTAATTGTTTATAATTTAAAATTAACAAAAACGAAAAGAACTATAACTAGCTTTGAGAGCATACCAGAGTCTATTGATCAGGATCCTATGTATATTCGACATAGAAACCCTTTAGGAGAAAGCCTTTAAACTTCTTTATTAAATGATTCAGAATCTAGGTATATATCTCCACTCTTTTCTTTCTCGGAAATATATTTAAGTAATTGCTTTTGTACTTCAATAACTTTGCTTAACGGCTGTTTACGTTGGATTTCATAAATGAACTCTTCTCTTAAGTTTTCACTTATGTCTTTTATTAGAGAGATAATAACAAACTTTCTACATAACCTCAGAGCAATGGCCAAGGAGCTTACTTTCATTTCTTGAAAAAGCTTAATTTTCATACTTTTTGTCAGATATTCAAGCTGCTCTAAAGATTCAATATTCGTTCTCAGCTCCTCAACATTTTTATCTTCCTCTTTGGTCAGTTTTTTAAAGAGAGCTTCCTGCTCCCCTACTGTCATACCATGATAGCCCTGTATATTGAGTTCATTAAGAAGGGCCTTGATTTCTTGAGACTGCCTTTTCTCCCTTTCTAATTTTTGTCGGTTCGTTTCATTAATAGAATGATATTCAAGTTGAGGAATAGCTTCATCAAACTTAACACCGATTCTAATTTCCCTTTCACCTTCTGATTCATCATCATAAAAAACACTATATACAGCATTTGCAAAAAAGTTTTCGGGAAGTTTTTGGTCTGTGATACTTTTAACTTTTATTTTTTTACCCGCTATGCTTTCCGAGTCTGAGTTATCCAAATCAATCTCACCAAAAGCATTTTTAAAACTTGTTTCACTCATTACTATACCAGCACCATTGTCTGATATATTTATCAATTTAGAAAAATAGAGTTTTTCTTTTTTATCAATATCTTGGACATCATGGCCAAACACGAATTCCTTATGGTCATTATAAAGGTAAATAAAGCGAGGCTGTTTTCTTCTTTCAATGAGTCTTAGAGAAGTAGGTGTTGGAAAATTAACTTGTCCTTTTTTATCCACGAAAATATGGGACTTTTTGAAAATCATGTTTTGAAAGTCAACACGAAAAAAGACCTCTAAGTCTCTTGAAATTTGTATAGGATTATCATCTTCTAATTCAATTTGAATGAGGGTCTTTCCATCATCAATTTCAATTAGCTTACCAAAATGAACCTTTCGTTTTCCATCAATGAAGTACCAAATATTTACAGTTGCATCATTTTGTTTGGCCAGCTCGAATAGATTTGAAATTTCTTCCAAGTCTGTGGTGTTTCTCACATCCGCATTTTTTAAGTCTACATTCATAACTTAAATAGTACTTTAACAACTTAATTATTCCAACTGTAAGTAACTCCTCTCTTTACATTGTCTTCAAAGAAATCCAAATCAATCGTAAATGCTGTCCCTAAAATAAGGGCCTTTTCCTCACTTGAAGCACTTGTTGGAAAATCAATTTTAAAAGAATCAGTATCCGTAAATATCTCTTTAAGAGCTCCCCCCCATTTCTTAGTAATAAGTCCCCAATCCTGTCCTTGTGGAGTCAATACGGGAAACCTCCAGAGTCTCCAAAAAGGGCTTTTTATTGACGC
>Ga0222719_10006091_pt1 | contig 10295 bp, 14 predicted proteins | sample C33_34DmetaG_FD_165039 | JGI IMG/M metagenome (GOLD analysis project Ga0222719, IMG submission 165039) | Estuarine water microbial communities from San Francisco Bay, California, United States - C33_34D | ecosystem: Environmental > Aquatic > Marine > Unclassified | place: USA: California...
GATATGCATATAGATCTAAAGGAATAAGACCTTTATCTACATGAACAATCTTGACATAATTTTTTACAAAGTATATTGGATCCTGAGCACACTTAATGTACTCTTGAATTTGATCTTGAGTAAATTCAATATCAACACCGATCTTTTTTAGATTCGGATTACTTAAATAAACATCAGACATATCTTCTAAAAATTCTATCAAACATTAAAGCGAGTAACATAGCAGCACCTGCGGTCAACATAGATTCTGTATATATGCCATCATAACGAGATGGATGACTTAAAATATCAGCAACAAAAGTGGCAAATCCAGTTAAAACCAATGCAAACCATTTGCTATGATTTATATTAAATAAAGATAACATTACTGTAAGTACTAAAGCAATCACTGCTGTTTTACTTGCTGTTATAAAATGACTTAATGTAAGTACAGTTAAGTCTCCTTGAACCATACAAAGTAAACATGCTAAAAACGGTTCTAGAAACTTTTGTACAAAATAATCGTAATTAGTTTTTATCATCTTTGTTTTTTAACTTATCTATTTCTTCTGCGTTTTTTGCAATATGATCATGATTAGAATCAATCTTTTCATCTTGTACAGAATCAATCATTCTTTGTAATCTTCTACCTTTTACTTCTTCACTATCTTTGTGTAATTCAGGATCGACTACTTTTTCTAACTTTAAAAATGGTATTCTTTCATTTGGTACATATCTCCATGTATATCCTTTATCACTGAATACACCAAATACTGTTTGTTTCATACCAACTTTTACAATAATAGCATCTGAACCATCAAGAATAACTTTATCACCTTCATTGAAGGCTCGGTTCATTTGAAACGCCATACCTTTGGCAAAGTTAGTTACAAAGTCTTTTAACATAAACGCAATGATTGCTGATACTAGAACAGCAATCCATGGAAGAATCAGAGTTGTCAAGTCTCCACTGAGAGAATTAATCGACTGAACTTCTTGCATTTTTTTCTCCTTGAATAAGTTTTTGAAGATCAGCAGTTGAACCTACAAATAATGCATTGGTTACATTCTGCGGTTTATCTTCTTTTGTCTGTAATATATCTTTCTTTTTCTTAGCCAACTCAAGGAGATCTTTGTTTGTATCAGTTAATGTTTTAAGTAAATTTGTCGCCACTTCAAATGCTCTTGGAGATTCACTCTGTCGAGCAATTTCCATAACTCTATCTAAATCACCCATTCCAGAGTCAATTAGATCTCTTAAATTATGTCTAGCATAGTCGTAATCATCTTCTATTTGTTTATTAATATTAGGTTCTATAACCTCCACTTCATTAGGAGGATCTATGTTTAGTACATGACTGAATTTAGAATCGAAACTCATGGTTGTTGATCACTTCCTGTTCTTGGATTATATATCAAACCGTCTGTATAGAAGAAGGTATTCGAAGCAAATCCATAATTATCATTTACATCAATTAAACTTCTATCAATAGACGCTGCACTATTTGTAGTAGGCGCGCCATTAGCTAATAATCCAGGAACAGTAACAAGACGACTTGACCTTGGAGTATTTAAGGCTGTATTAGCATGTAGATCAATCTGTATTCTTGTAATTGGTCCGCTGTTTGTAGTTGGTCCGTATAGATAACCTTTTAAAGTAAAATTGAAGTTCCAGATAATAGTTCTTCTAGTAGAATAATCACCATCATATACATCCTCAAAATCTATACTATTCAATATAATTGGTATATCCATAGTTATATTCATAGATGGTATTAGATTTACTGATACGTTCCATTCTGGTTTAAAATATGGAACAATTTGTTCTACTATTTGTGTACCATCATCCGCATTCTTCACAAACGCTGATAACACAAATGTAATATCATAAGGAACAGGTGTATATTGTGTTCTCAACTGAGTATTATCAGATGTGATAATATAACTATTCTTTTGAGTGGAGTTTATTTTTCTCGTAGAATCATATGTAAGGCCGGTCAACTCAAATCCAAGACGTGGAAGCGATATAGCAACTTCTCTATCTAGATCTGGATTTGTATCTAGTCTGACAAGAAATTTTTGTTTGGGTCCATACGCTAAAGGAACAACAAGTGTTTGTACTCTATTACCGTTCGAATCCGTTCTTACAAGTTGGATATCATTGAATAATGATCCGAATACTTGAACATAACGTCTAATTGTACCGTGATAAAAATACTCAAACATCAGAACCTACCCTCTGACCATGGATCTTTTTCACTAAAATCGATAATATCGTCTTCTAGTATATTAGATTTATATACAGTATCATTATCTGCTTGTGCATCAATTGTAGAAATTTGGAATTCTTGTACGATACCATCACCATCTTCAGCTAGTAGAACTTCGCCATCTTCAAGAAGTGTTTGATAGAAAGTTTGATCAAGTGAATATTGATCTTCAACAATATCAATCTCACTATATCCAGTATCAAGTTTTTCAGAACTATAAGAAAATAATTCACAACGTAAATCATATGTCTGTAATCTACCGGTTTGATAAAAAATCTGTTCGTGTTCTACAAACTTGATCTCAAATATCTTATCAACCATTGGAAAATAGATTAGATCTCCTTCTAATGGACGATTAGAACTGATTGAGTATCCATTAGCAGTGCCTGCTTCTAGTACGATAGATTCTGTCTCATTGTTCCCTGTGAGAAACTGTCTTGATGGAACAGCCGTATTTGCCTGTTCTGTAAGTAGATTATAACCTACTTCTGTCATCAACTTTTCTGTACGAATCTGATCAAATCTTTTACGAGCAAGAGTGAAAGTCATCTCATCTCGTATCTGTAAACCGAATCTTGAGAGTAGATCACCTTCTCCTTCAAATCCTTCCACGTTTTTGATATACATCTCAACATCAGCAGCGGTTGTAAACTTCATCAGTGGATCTTCACCGAATAAGTTATCTCTCGCTACGATTGTTTTTGGAATGTACTTTACATCATGACCATAGATCTTGATAGCCTCAATCGTGAGATCTTCAACTAGGTCTTGCTCTCTGGCGTATGAGAAGTTATTGAAATACTTATTCGTCGCCATAATTTATCCAATCATATCATGGACGGGCAATGAATAACTCGTAATCATTTCATCTTCTAACTTATTAATTTCTTCTCTTGCTTCACCTAGAATACGAACACCGTCAAATTGAATTCCTCCTGGAAGTTGAATACCTTGAAACTTAGATAGATTTTCGCCCCACTGTCTTTTAAATAAAGCAGTCGAATATCTAAGTAACCATCTATCACCCCAAACATCTGTATATGTATTTGGATCTACTGTGCGATAACAATCAATGATGATGTATTCATCTACGAGAACATCTGTTTCCCAATCCATATCAATATAAAGTCGATCTGTGTGACGGTTGAAACGAATAGGTTTCTTACCAACAAAGATTTCTTCAAGCATTTCTACATGTCTCATAGCGTTCACATAAGGAACATATGAAGCACTAGAAAAATCAAAAAGATCGTTTAGATGAATTTGATATCGAATATTGAATAGATTTGAACTATTAATAGAATCCCCAATATCAAACACTCTCACGATCCCTTGAATATTTTCTGGGATAGAGATGTATTTGTTGGTTTTATCTGAAGAAGTAATTTGATGTTTTAAATAAACATGTTCTGTGCCATCGTAATGATAATCACGATAGTATTGTAATGCTTCGTCAATTCTATCCTCTAGTTGTTCGTCATCAACGTTGATATCTATAACTGGAGAACCTAGATTTCTAAGGCAATATTGTTTATGTTGTTCTCTGGTCGCAGGAATAGCCATAGTACCCTCTTTGTATAAGTCTTATGACTATTTATAATATTTATATTAATTACACCCAACCCCACTGCTGTTGACGGTACAGACTTCCTCCACGATAAGCCCATGTATCGTTCCTGTTACGGCATAGGTTCGGCGAAAATAACCACCTTCACGAGTTGAGGAAGGCCGCCGTCGGCGCGGTGAATGCTGCCGTGTAACGAGCTACACCCTTCGTCACGCGAAAATCATCAATCCAGCCATTAAAGAACTGATCTTCCAGATGTCGCGTGCCGATCATAAGGTTCTGATTGTTATAAATGCTTGTGGCCGATGACAACGTGTCTGACAGGCTTCCATTGATAAAAGTCCGGTAAGCACTTCCATCAAATGTTAAGGCGATGTGATTCCATTGGTTTAGCGTTGGCGTTCCGATGGATCTATTCTGGCAAATGTTCCACGAGCTGTTATTAGAGCTTAGAAATAGCTCGCTGACACCCGGCCCGATTTGCCGCTGGATCAACAAGGTAAGGCCGCCGCCTCCTCCTGCGCTGATGCTGAAATACGGCGCGCGCGATGCGTCTCCAGCGTCGTAGAACCACCCCTCTATCGTCCAGTCTCCAGAAGACAGGTTAAAATCCGCATCGCTGACCTGGGCGTAATCGCCAGAGCCATCGAATAGACCTGACGTCGTGCCGAACTTGAATTCCGCGTCGTCTAGCTGAGCATTGCCCTGAACCGAGACAGTGTGCCCATTGGACGAGCTGTCGGTAAATGTCGTCGATGCGTCCGCGCCGTCGAAATGCAGTAAGAGCGAAACGTTTGCGAAGTGCTCGTCTCTTGTTATAGTGGGCCAATTACCTTGTTTTCTTCTTCCAATTACAGAATATTTTCCTGAACCCCCTATCGACCAGACACCAGAATTATATTTTTTATCGGTAACCCCATCATTTAATGCAGAAGTTACTACAGTAGAATTAGCAGTACCGGTAAAATTATAACCAATATACTTTGGCATTGATGAAATCCTTAAGGCTTTTTATTTTATTTATATTATTGCCATTTAGGTCCACGTAACCAAATAACAAGACTTCTACGAATACCATTTGTTACTGGTTTGACTCTATGATATGTAAAAGAAGGAAAGAATAATGCTGAACCTTTTTCTTTAAAGTGTGGTAGTTTAATAGGTTCCATTACATTATAACCATCAAGATTTAGTTGTTCTTCACGATTTTCTTCTTTTTTTTCTTTTAATGATAACAACTCAAATTCTCCACCATCATATTCACTAGGGTCTGTCAATTGAATACTACAACTGATTTTACGAACGGTATTTTTTAGAATATGGTCTTCTGGATAATCAGGTTGTAATGTTCTATCATTTACAATGGTGTCTGTATGCCAGTGATAGTGGTTTTGGTCACCATAATATATTGTATATTGAAATGGCTCTATAGCAGTAATATTGTAGTTCCATCCACTTTGTTGATTGACATCATCGATTGTTGGACGAATCATAGAATATAGTTCTTCATCATCATGCCAAGATACTTTGTTCTTACGAATAGTATGATTGGCGTTTTCTGGATTTTCAATACCATATGTTAACGCTTCTTCTTCTTCACTTTTTTCACAAATCTCACGAATACGCATAATCTGTTCAGGCCAGAATAAAGTTTCATAGTACCAATACCAATTATTTTCAAATGTAGTTGTTAGAATTTGACCTTCATGACCAATATTTATTGACACATTATTCTCCAGACTCTTCAGTTCGTTTTACGATAGAGAAACGAATCTTTCTATCATTATCCGTCGTTTCCATTAATTCTTTATAATATTCACTTTTACCAATAGGTTCAATGAATAACTGTTCTCTGCGGTCATATGCAAAATTAGAAAATGGACCAAAACGATCTACATAATGTAGAAATAATTGACATTGCCAATCTGTTGTTTTAGGTGGATTAAACTTTTCTCGCCAATGCGGTACGTCACATCCACGATAAATCATTGCTTCTTTAGGTTGGACAGAAACAGGCATTCTTACTGTTAAGTCATCTGGATCTGCATACCAGATAGGCCAGTCAAACTTCCCAGATTGTCCTAGATTGATTGTAACAGAGATTTCACAAGAAGGTCTATCAGAATGATAGTGTAATTCTTCACCAGGACCATATACACGCATGTAGGTATATGTGGGTAAGAGTTTTAAACCTGTAAGTTCTTCCATTTTAGGAAGACAATCAACCATTACATATTCACACATAGGTTGACCATACCAAGCCTTGGAGTTGATAGGACATTGTGGGTCGTTTAGTTTATTTTCAGTATCTTCTTTTGCTAACTTGACATATTCGTCTGAGATAATTTTAGCGACATCAGCGTCTACAAAGTCATCTACTGGTAAGTATTTCTTCTTTTGAAAATAATATACACCAGCACTATTACGAAGTTTCATTCATTTCCTCCATTAATATATTAAGTTAAAGTCCAATTTTGTTCATCTTCATTCCAAAAATACAATTGTTCATCTTCAGGCATAGGCACTGGTGGAGTCCATGACGCGGTTTCCTCGTCAAACGACCAACTTGGATAAGGCTGCTTTTCATGAAAAACATCTCGATTGACATCGTAGATCATTCCACGCCCTGCGAAGTTCTTTCTAAAAGGTGTTCCACCCATGCGATGTGTGTTGCGAAACGTGTTGAAAGATGTCCGGACAAATTTGTTTGTAGAGCCTGTTAGACCTTGCATAAAGGTCTCACCTATGGAATCGCTTTCTTTTCCATTGGCATCTAAACAGTCCTCATCAGCCACGACATGAACCATGACAACTGTTCCGGTGTTATCTATTTCTGCGAAGTGAGCCATATTAGTCTACCTAGTCTACCGTTAGTGTGCCAGATGAATTGAACGTAAAATACGTGTACGTCGGACCACTTGATTGAGTTCCGCCGGACAGTCTTGGAGCATTAGCTGGATCAACTGCAACTACCACTACACCAGATCCTCCATTACCCCCAGGTCCTGCACCACCACCACCACCAAGATTAGCTGTTCCCGCAGTACCAGGAGCCGGACCTCCGCCACCGGGACCACCAGATCCTTGGGGTGCACCAGAAGAAGAACCTGCACCACCACCAGCATAGACCGTACTGTTGATCGGCCAAGTATAACCTGTTCCACCAGGACCAGCACCACCAGCACTACCGTTACTTCCGCTTCCGCTACCTCCGCCTCCACCACCTCCAGCAGCATATGAACCGGGAACACCAGAACCAGAACCCCCACCATTCCCTTGACCTGGAGTGCCAGATCCTCCGGCGCGGCCTGTACTACCAGAAGCTCCGCCTCCACCACCAGACCCGCCGGGAGTTCCAGGGGCGGGAGCACCTGTAGGACCACCTACACCACCTGCCCCACCCCCTGTTGCGGAAATAGGTCCGAATGTAGAGTCGTTTCCACTACCAGCACTTGTGCCACCGGCTCCAATAGTTACTGGAACAGGGGTCGCGACCTCAATCGTATAATTTGGTTGATAGATTTTACCACCAGCACCGCCACCCCCTGCACCAAACTGACTAGCACCCCCCGCAGCACCTCCTGCAACAACGAGAACATCTACTGTGAATGGTGCTAGTCCTCTTGTTGAAGAGAGCCAATTACCCCCGCGTCTTCTGCCATATACACTACTTTCGTCTGAACCCCCTATCGACCAGACACCAGAATTATATTTTTTATCGGTAACCCCATTATTTAATGCAGAATTTACTACAGTAGAATTAGCAGTACCTGTGAATTCATATCCTATGTAACGAGGCATTATACAGCCTCCTTATTAAGAATCGTACAATTGTTCGAAAGATATCGTGTAAGATAAATCGTCGTTGGCAGAAGCTGCTCCACCAATTGTTGAATTTTCTAACATATAGAAACCACTATTTTTATCTACTGCTACTAACGTGGCGTCACTAGGGACCACAACAGTTTTGATAATAAAGTTATTAGACCCCTGGTTATTTAAAATCAAATCAAAATCCGCATTTGCTGCGCCATCGATATTTGTAACTGTTACAGAGTTGATTTTATATACAGCACCACTAGAAGCTGGATTTGTAACAAACACCGTATTGCTGGATATGAATGTGCCTGTGACAGTGTTTGCTAAGATTCTAGCAACGTTTACGATATTTGGATTTGCCATTTTATTCCTCTATATCTAACTTTCTCATATTTATATTATTTATAGTTTTTTAACCGAAGACAATAGCCATCGCGATGGCTTTGCCAGTAGAAGCGCCCGCGCTGCTCTGGGTGCTGCCATCAGGAAATTTGAAGCCCCCACTGGTGGATTCGATCGTGCCAGCTACTTCTAATAAGTTTGTTGTTGGGGTGCGTCCGATGCCGACTTTTCCGTCGCTGACGATACGCATACGTTCGGCGGCGCCCACACCAAATGCAGTATAAGCCGCAGAATCAGTTTCATAGTTGTTTATATTCAGCGCACCAGCTTTTGTTTTTTGAAAATCTGCGCTGGTGCTTCCTGTACCCGCTACATCTGAAGTGATAAGCCTTTGCACAACAGCGGCACTTGCTCCTGTGCTTGTATTTTGTGTGTCAAAGAAAATGTTATTATTCAGAACAGAGCCCGCATAAGTAATTAAGCTGTCAGTTCCTGCGGCGATTTGAAATCTATATGATGGCGAAGTCGTCCCAATGCCTACATTGCCGCTGCTGTCGATACGCATTTTTTCACTACCGCCATCAACTCTGAAAAGGATGGCGCTACCAGCGGCTTCATTGTTAATGTCGGCATCAAGAACAAGCAGTCCAGCCGCAGAGGCTCCAATCTGAGCATCACTATTATCGTCGGTATCGGTGAGACGTATAGAAGGTGTGGCTGAAGATATGTGAAGCGGAACAGCGGGTGACGAAGTACCAATACCGACATTTCCGAGTCCATTAACGGCGAAAACCGTATTAGGCCCGTCAACGTCGCCATCGCTGTCCACCACCCCCCGAAACAGATCAAACGTATCCGCGCCACCCAGTGTATTAGACGCCTGAATTGAGGTTCCGGTGAATGCGCCGATCGCCGCCTCGATATTCAACAACGGCTCTGTCGTTCCGCTGGTACGACGAGCCCCGAGAACCGGGCTAGTGGAAAGGCCCGATGCGCCGAATATACCGCTCGTTGTCCCGCGAACCGTAGTAAACGTCCCGGCTCCCGCCGATACCCCGCCGATCGTAGTTCCGTCGATCGTGCCGCCGTCGATGTCCACTTGCGTCGCGGAGAGAGTACCGTCGTCTGCAATAAGTACAGAAGAATCTTGCGCTAATCCACCGCTTGTACCATCAAACCGCATAACAGCATTGTCTGTAGAACTACCAGGATTTGCAACAAACCCAGCAGAATTTGCAGCCAAATCCTTAATAGTATTGACATTATACATCATCTGATTGATGGTGTTAGAGCCGGTCAATGTAGAAACTGGTATAGACATATCTTTATCTTTTCTCTATTATCTATTTTTTTTTATTTATATAGAATTTATTAAATAACAGTTATTTTTACACCACCTGGCTTCCGCACTGCTGGTGTAGGATATGGTTTATTTCCCTCTGTTCCAACAGTGAATGTATATGTTCCACCTGCTATAAGAGTTTCATTCTTAGATACATACGCGCCAGATCCACCGCCACCGCCACCACCAGCAGGACCGGGCGGCCCTGTGGGGCTGTCTGGTTGTCCGGCCTCGCCTCCCTGTCCAGCACCATTTTGTCCTAATGGAGTAAAATATGCCGGCGCAACCGTTGCACCACCAGATCCGTCCACACCGGGGGCCCCTCCAGGAGCGGGATTTCCAGGAGTGTTAGTATCACCGCCTGAGGCAGTTCCACCACCGCCTGCACTACCTGTACCACCTGGACTGCCTGCACCACCAGTACCAGCACCGGCTGTCATAGATAAACCAGGACCAACAAATGTAGTTGCTGCGCCAGGATATCCTGCTTCAGCAGGATCTCCCGCTTTAGATCCCGCACCACCAAATCCTCCACCACCCACTCCTTCAAGATTGGTGTTAAAAGAACCTCCAATAACAGTGAATTTCCATACACCAGGAACATTAGATGGACCAGCAGTATTCGCTGTCATATTATACTCACTAACAGTCTCAAAATCTACTACATAAGGAGTAGATACCGCTGGAGGAGCTGATGTAATGTTTATTAATTTTCCTCCGGCACCAGTACCAACAAATCCACCAAATTTTCCAACTAATGTATTAATAGACATATCTTATGTACTCAAGTTTCCTATTAAATCCCATTCATCTGTAGCTACCTTTTTACATACCGCCGACTGCCACTGATTTTTAACACGAAGTTTACCACCATCACTATTTACAATAACACCAGCAGCATTAGAAAATTGAAATGCTGAGTTAGAACCAGTCCGAACAAAAAGATATTCAGAACCAATAGGAATAGAAGTTGTAG
>Ga0222719_10006093_pt1 | contig 10293 bp, 5 predicted proteins | sample C33_34DmetaG_FD_165039 | JGI IMG/M metagenome (GOLD analysis project Ga0222719, IMG submission 165039) | Estuarine water microbial communities from San Francisco Bay, California, United States - C33_34D | ecosystem: Environmental > Aquatic > Marine > Unclassified | place: USA: California...
GCAGTACTTAAACTATTGCCGTCGGCATCAAATAAGTCAAACAACGGTGTTTGGTTAGTAGATGTCTTTTGTTGTGCTTCTGTCCAGTTTGAGCCGTTAAACCAAAACTGTTTACCTTGATTATTTTTACCAGACTTAACAACAATAGTATCCCCTATGCTATTTTCTGTTTCGTCAGGAACTAGTGTAATGATACGCTCGTTATTAAATCTAACAAAGTTTACAGTAAAAACTTTATCTCTTATTAGCAAATCGTTATCTGCTGTAAAGATAACTCGCATGCCTTCGACTAAGTTAATGTTATCAACATAGTAACCAGTTGTACCTTCAATATCTGACATAATATCAGTAGTAACTGTGTCAACTAAATCAACATCGCCCGCTCTATTCCAACCGTTGTTATAAAGTCTTATTCCAGGAATAAACTCAATAATAGGACGAGTAGCACGTGACGCTTGATCGATAACTGGAGGTATTCCTGATATCTCATAACTTTGTAAGATTACATCTTTATGGAACCATCTATTTGCTCTACTCCAGTGGTTGCCATCATACGCTGCACGGTTAATAGTAATGTAGTCTTTAGATTTTTCCGAGTTTTGATCAAAAGGACTAATATCAAACGCAATATCGTCAAACTGTAGTTCAATCTGAGATTGTCCAGGATATAGTGTCTCTAGCTCTTGTTCGCTAACTAGAATAATCTCTTTTCCTACACCTTCAACATACCAGTTGCCTTTAGCATACTTTTCAGGAGTAACGTCACCTAAAAAGTTTACTTTCATGCCAGTACTTAAATAATGTCCTGATTTTAGTTGATAATCTTTTTTACCAACTATTTCTTTTTCAACATCTATCTTAGTATTTTCTTCGATAGACAGTACTTGAATAACACCGGCTGCTGACAAGTCGTTAGTGTTTACATAGTGCAGAATGTCAGGAGTGTTCTGGTCAATGGTAATAGTTACTGTACCAACTTGCGCACCGTTGTTTTCTACATTTTCGTTGTACTCAAACCCAGTTTTAGTTTTTTTAACTTTAATCCAAAAAGGATTATTTTTTTGATTTACTTCAAACTTGTATGTTTGACCTCTATAAAGTTTTATTGTAGGATTACGTGTTAGTCCATCTGGGTTGAAAACAAACGCATTATTGTCACCATCGTTAACTATACTAACACCGTATGTGCTAGTAATGCCTTTTTCTTGTCCAGCAATACTAATAGAAACCGGTCCTTGGCTTACCCAGTAATATTCTCTATAGTTAACTAGTTTGTCCCAATCAACACGAGGATCCCATGAATAATACTCTTGGGCATTTATACGACTGTGATTATTAGTTAATCCGCCAAATGCTTTGATCTGATTAATGTAGTCATTGTAATCTTTATAATAAGTTACATTTTCGTTATTATCTTTAACAACTAGAGCAGGCTCAAGCTGATAATGCTGTCTATCTGCAGAAATATCTGGAATGTAGTTATCGCTAGTAGAAAACGATTTAGTAGTTTTTCGACCTAGATAGCCATTTATTTTTTCAATAACACCGTCCTGTATTAAAGGATCAAGTGTTGCAGACAAAAACTTTTTATTTGTGTTAGTTCTAAAATACTTAGGTAATAGATCTAACGAAGTTTTTCTATTGTCGCTGTTCTCGCCTGGAAGATTGATTTCTTCTTGATCTTTTGCCATTATTAGCTATCTCCGTTATCCATTAAATGCTGCTGAAGTTATGTTAGTTGCAGAAGTTGAAGCATATGTAACTGTACCACTAGCTTTAATCTTATCTGCTGTTATTTCGTCTATTATTTCGATAGTGTCAACTGTTGCGCCACTTTTAAATATTTGGTTGTTTTCGCTGTTAACTTGGAAAAGAGATCCAAATACAGCACTTGCATCTTCAGGTACAATAACAACACTTACAATATCTGGTGCTAAGTTATATGTTATGTATGCACTTAGCTCACTCCAATAAAATGTATCGCCGAAGTCCCAGTTTTGTATATCAAAGAACTCGTCGATTGCAACAACTATACGTGTTTTAATGTCATTATCACTAACAACAGTTTCGGTGTTTTTAACAACTTTAATAGATGCTTGTAACTCCGATTCTGCTTTATTACCAAACAACACTTTATAGTTTACTGGATGGTAAACTATTTCATCACTGATCGACTTTATGTTGTTAAGTTGCTGTCCGTAGTCGTAATACATCTGATTAGTGCTAGGCGGAAGAGGTTTTTCTTCACGCAGGCCTTTGAGCCAACGTGTAAACTCAACGTCATAGTTTCGTGTTAACAAGTAACAATCGATAATGTTGCTTGCACTAGGATCGATGCGCTGATTGTAATCAGCAGCATGAACATAATGGAACTTAATACCATTACGTCCAACAAACGCTCTATAGTTATTATTAATAGTTAAACGTGCATTTACTGTGTTTAATGTTTTAAACACATTAGTTTGTATAAAATAAAATAGCTGGTTGTTATTATAGTTAGTAACTGATTGCATTGCTGCTTCATTTTCTAATATAATAATATTTGCTTCAGAAATGTCAATAAACTTCCATTCTTCAACACGGTCTATATTAGTTTGTCTTTGTTGTATAACAAACTTATTTTCTTTGTTTACTGTAGGAGCAACTAGCTGATCAAAGATGTCAGGATCGTCAACTACTCCGTCGTCGTCGCTATCAAAAAATGTTACTTGTATCTTTTTAGTATCTACATAACCTGTAGGCTCTTTGTATTCTGCTACGATTTCCCAATCAAAGTTTTTAGTAAATGGAGTTGTTGATTCAGGAAGTGTGTTAATACTTAATGCACTAATCTTATCCTTAACAACTTTACCAGTTTTACTATCGTAAACTTTATCTGAACTATCATAGAAGAATCGTGTTTCTTCTATACTTTCAAAAATATAACGCAAGTTTCTGTATGTAACAGTATATTTTGATCCACTAGTTTCAAAAAGTATTAACCAACTAGCATCTAGGTTTTGATTAGTATTATCACCAGATTTACCTAAACTAAACGGAGCTGATGTATTAATGTTGTCACTTAAAACAATCTTCCAAGTAGCGGTTGGTAAGTCATAACGCAGACCAAATGTCTTGTAAGCAAATATTAAGTCTATTGCTTTATTTGCAATATCTGATATTAGTCCCTGTGAAAGTTTAGGAATGATTTTTTGTAAGATAGGACCAACAACGGTTGTAGTACCTATTCTAGCAGGAATAACATCACTAAAGCTAATAGCACCTACGCCGCTAGATATACCGGAACCATTTGCAGTTCCGTCGCCTAATACAGATACAACCTTTGTCCATACGTATGAAGCTGCTCCAACTGCTGTTGCTGGATCTCCAGCAACTAACGCATTGTCGTTGTTAGTATCAAAGTAATAACCATCTGGTGCAATAAACTTACACATTGCGCCAGGCTGTATAAACTTAAAGTTACCGCCGGTGTATGACGGGCCTACTTTATAAAGACTGTTGTCGTTTGTATTAATAAAATATCCAGTTGACAAGTTTGTTTCACTTGTTACTTGAACAAACTCTGTGTTGTAAGCAATCATGTCAGTCTGCGGGAAGTTTTTATAGTAATAGTTTCTTACTGTATTACTTCTAATAATAGGAGTTATAGTGTTGTATATAACATCTTCAACTTCTGTTTTATTAGTAAAACTAAACTCGGTTTTTTCTAAAAACTCTTCTCTATAAACAATGCCGTCGTTGCCATATATGTTAGTATTAGAATATTTTCCAGTTGCATCTTTTAGATCAAAATATCTACTAAAACCGCTAGAAACACGGTTTACTGCTTTTACTTTAACAATGTCTTGACTAACTGCTAGCGGAGCAATATTATAATCTTCGCCAGTTATCATTCTGTTTTGAGTATAGTAAAGTGCAGGAGCATTAATCTTAATATCTGCGTTTGATTCAGAACCGGCAGCATTTGACACAGTTGTTGTTAACTGTAGATTTAAACTTAATGTTTCAACTTTACCGCTTGAACTAATGTAAGGAATGTTTACTGCAACGTTTCTTACATTCTTTGGCGAAATACTGTAAGCAGCATTTTGCGAAGTACGGTAGTATGCACGGAAGTTTCCTTTTGGTAAGTTACCAAAAGTACCATCACTAAACACCAAGTTAACCTTATCGCTAACTCGTGTTTGTGGGAAATATATGTTTCTAAGATTTTTGTTTAATGAGTTATAAACTACGTTGTTGCCTTCGACAGCATCGACCTTTGTCCAAAGTGTTTGTTCATTACCGTTAGAATCAAGTTGATATAACCATAAGTCGTCATTGTTAATGTTTTCTACATCAAGAGCTACTACCTGGTTATTACTTGGATTGTCTACAATAAAGTTTGCATTTTGTAAAGTACCTTGACGGAAATGTACAAAGTATCCTGTGTTAGCACTTCCTGGGCCCGACCCGTCGTCTCTAAATAATACTGTTAGATTGTTTCCCGGTAACGGTGATTCTTCAACAATAGCACCACTTTCGAGTTTACAACTTGTTACTTCAAAGTTTAAGTTTCTACCATCAACATTTTTATTAAAGCCGTAGATTGGAACTTTTCTGCCTTTTGCATTTACTTTATAGCTGCTAGTAATAACTGTGCCAACAGTGTCTTGCTGAATCGGAGTTCCTACTGGATTGCGTTTAGTAAATGCTGCGTTAAGAATCTTGTTGAACTGTTCGTTCCAGTCTGGGTTTGAACTGTCATTCCATTCAACTGTAACATTGCTAAGGTTAGTGCCGTTGTTGTCAAATACACTTTCAGTAGTTTGAACTGTTTCAAGGCGTAACAATCCGTTTGCAGTTTTGTTGCGCTTCGGATTATAAGAAAGCATTCTAGCAATACGCAACACACTTTCGCGGCGCTCTGCTAGTTCAAGAAAGTTATCTCTTGCATTAAGGTCAATACGGAAAGAAAGGTTTTGACCTAAGAAAGCAATAAGGTCAATGAGTGCTAAGTATTCACTTGATTCAATATAATCGTTGAAATCTTCTGCATAGTTATTACGCAGGTAGTTGATCATTGAGCGTCTTAGATTATCAAAATCATAAGATTTAAAGTCTGCATTTTGATAGCTTTGATAGATTCGTTTCCAATCCTCTGCTACCAATAATCTGTTTTGTCTGTTAGTTGTTGACATGTGCTTTCTTACCTTAACTTAGTATAATGTATTTATTTGTTTGAGATATCTACGTACTTAATCTAGTAAGCCGTTTGCTTCGTCAAACTTAAATACCAACTGTTCGGATATGTTATAAGGCAAGTAAGATAGTTCACACTCAATGATTATGCCCGACTCGTACTCGTCAACAAAGATATTATCAGCTTGTATTCGAGGATCGTAGTTGATTATTTCTGTAATATTGTTAGCAATAGCTTCTTTAAGATCTTCAGTTAGCGGCTCAAACAACAAGTCCCAGATAATAGTTCCAAACTCTGGATTTTCTAACTTTTCGCCTTGACGAATATGTAAATGATTTATTAAATCTTGTTTAATAAGCTCAAGGTCATATGTTACTGAGTTGCTGATTGTTTTACCAACACTAGACACACCTCTATATGCTCTGCTTTTTACAGGAGCCTGTGCCTTCTTTGGTGCTTTCACAACTACATCTTTGTATATTCTTTGATCTGCCATAACGTATTTAGCCCCCTTTATTCACCGTCTGCATAAACATTAGACTGTGTTACTGTTTTAACATATGCTGTACAATCGTATGTGTCGCCTAGCCTAGCAATAGCCCTGTTGTTTACAAAAACTGTTTCACTAGCTTTGTTTATTTTTGTACTTTTAACTGGAGGACAATGATCGTGAGGTGTATTAGTATCATCAAATCTGTGTACTGGTTCGTTAGCAACAAATACATCTTCGCTACCGCTTAGAGTTGCAATGTCAATAGGTACTACACATGAAGCGTGTCCTGTGTTTACTACGTCTGCTTCGTTTCCTCTAGCTACTAATGGCATGTCTTACCTCTTAAATGTATCTGTTATAGTTGGAAAGGCAGGCGGTTCTTCAGGGAATCTTGTTTTGTCAAGATCTGCAAGTTCACTTTCTCTAGTAGTACCTGATATTTCTTCTGTTTCTTCACCTTCACCTACTGCCGCTGCGGTATTATCCGGAGTCGCTGCTTCCGGGTCTAAATGCTCATGTCCAAACCATGGTTCGTGCAACGGAACACGCACTGGTTTGCTAGCTGAGCCAGCCTGTGCTGCTGTTGCTGCTGTTGGTCCGTTCATGTGGATAGGATCAGCCGTTTCGTAATGTCCTGCACTGCTAATATTTGAAGTACCACCTGCGGTAATCATTGTGTCGCCGCCGCTGTAAGTATTAACAGTTGCTTGTGCAGTTAATAATCCGCTACCTTCTGCTCTCACGCTCCAGTCTGCTCCTGCTTGACTTACAATACTTTGTCCTGCACTTATATTAACATTATTACCTGCTTCAATATTAACGTCTCTACCTGCTTTAAAGTTAAAGTCATTCTCGGTATGTATACTAACACTGTCCTGTGCATAGATATCAATCTTACCATTAGACGTCATTTCAATCCAACTAGTACCCCTAGCATTACCAATATAAATCAAATCTTCAGAGTTATGTAATAATATTTGATGCCCTGTTCTAGTACGTATTCTAAACAGTTCATTGTGAGGGATATTAGTTGTTTCACCTGCGGCATACTCCGGTGGCCCTTCGCTTGCAGGTTTCTTTCTTATTAAGGATTCGTCACCATCGTCCATTACAAGACTTGTGCCGCCAAGTCTTACAGTATGTCGTTGTATGTTATCATTCTTAGTACCATACGGTCCTTTAGGTCCAGTTTTGTCTAACGGTCCTGGACTACTAAATCCAAATACAGCCGACGGGATGTCTCGTCTTGCACTTGAAGTTGTTGTTCCTCTGACCCAATCTTCGAGCAATCCTTGCTCTTGCAAAAATGCTGCTTGATGCGGATGATATGGACGTTTTATTTTTGTAGCATCACTATTAGGTTTATTATCTTCTAATAGAGTGTTTATCTCACCTGTAGGCAAACGCTTGCCTGTAATGTCACCCGGCTCATCGTCTTTCCAACGTACATCAGTAGCAGGTGCTACACCTGGTACTTGCATATTAATGTAGTCATCTTGTATGCAGCCTATCCAGAAACATTCTTTAGTTGTACCTTCTACAAATACAACAAGAACTTCTGTTCCTGGATCAGGCGGAACCATCCAAAAACCATAACTTTGCTGTGTGCTATTATAATCTTTATTTTTCTTAAGATGGCGTTTACCAGTAGTTCCATAAAAAGGACTTAGATACTTTGCATGATACATAGTTGAATCTTCACCAACAGCATCGCCTGAAGCAGTTTCCTTTTTAAGTTGAACTACTATTGTACCCATATATGTACTATCTAATGTTTTTACAACAACAGCTCTAAAGGGACCAGGGTCTTTTGGTGCGCCTGTAGCTGCATCTGGCGTTCTACTTTCTTGTGGCATTATGTTGATCCTTGTGTATCTGTAATCGCTCTTTCAGGCTGTTCTTCTCTTACTGTTAGCATGCCGCCACCGCCGCCTGATGGTGCTGTTAAATCGCCCTGGTTGCGTCTTCTTACAAGATGGAGTTCTTGTCTAAACTCTCCTTGTTGAAACTGATTAGTAACCATTGTTACCATGTATAATCCACTAAACGGGGAAACTGGAACACTATCACTTAGCATTTCAATAAATCCACCCGGGCCACCGTAGTCAAGCGGTGTTCTAAAGTTAACTGCAACATCAATCTCAGTGCGCTGATAATCCATAGTACCATCTGCTGTTATTGTTGTAGCTGCACCTAAATCTGCTGTATAGTTTCCAAACCCGCCATCAGACAAGAAATAAGGATCGCCTAATATTGTCATATCTAACTCAACCATATCTGCTTGACTGTCTAATATTGCTTGATGGAACTGTCTTGCATTTCTTACTGGTGCAGATTCTGCGCCGCCACCGACGGGTGCAACACTGCCGTTATATGTAGGTTGTGTTCTCAAGCCTGCTGCGGTACCTTCCGGTGGAGCTGTTGCTGTTGACTCAACTGCGTTTCTGTCAACGTCTTCACTAGTTGTCATACCTGTAGCAGTATTTGCACTGTTACCAAAGTCGGCTTGCATAACAGTATGGAAAGCCATGTTAAACTCGATATTAAAATCTATAATGTCTTTGTTTTTTCCAGTATAAATGTAATCATATACCTTTGTTACATTAGGGGCTATATTAGAATAACCTGCCGGGCTTGCTGTTGGTGCGCTAAACTTACTAGAGTGTACTTTTGTAGGAATAACTCTATAAACATAAACTTTACTTTCACCGCCGCGAGCAGCATCTGCGCTTGAGCCTACAAGATAAACTTGTGTATCTATTGTAAACCAATCAACAAAGCCCTTGTCGTCGACTCTTTCTAAAAAATCTTGTCCGTACTTTGATGAAATAATAACTTCTTCAATAACTTTAGTAATCTTTACACCTTGCGGGAACGAATAAACTCGTCTATTAGGAGAAATAGTAGTGTTACCACGTTTAAACACATTATTTTCTTCGTCCCAAGATTCTCCTGGATTCGGTTGTGGTACATTTCCGCCACTCTCAGTAGCAAACCCCATTTCACTAGAACCTATGTCGTTGAGTGTATCCTCACTCTGAACAAGACTATTAGTTTCGCCTTCTCGTGCTGCCGAGACTCCGCCTATTTGATAGCCATCAGCCGATGATTGTGCTTCTGCAATAGCAGCATCGGCTTCTCCAGCACGTTCTTGCTGTGCGCCAAGTGATTTAGGAGCAGGTAATCCCGGAATACTACTTAATGCACTTGATAGCGTAGAACTAATCTCAGATCCTAACGATGTAATCGCTCCAATAGTATCAAGTGCTTGGTTTGCTATTTGGCTAGCATTGTTTAAATCATTTTGTAAGTTTTGTAATGCAGGAGCATTAACTCCCCATTCGGATAATGCACTTGATACTTCACCGACTGCATTGTTAGTTACTGTTGCTGCTTGACTTACTGTTGACAAAAGACTTGAAGACGTTGCAACTGCTGATCCGGCTGCGTCAAGAGCTGCCCCGGCTCCGCCTAATCCTAATCCACCGGCTCCGCCTGTTTCATCTTTTGGAAACACAATAAATATCTCTTCAGTAGGCGTATTAGGGTTGTCTGCTTTTCTGTTTGCATAAAACTTGTTAATAACTGCTGTAAGACTGTTGTCACCTTTTTGTAACATTTCTTGCACAGTTCCTGCACCTTCTTCAGGACCACTAATAGAAATGTTTGACTGTGTTTTGTTTACTTGATCTGATACTGATTGTTCATTATAAGGATAACCTCTAACAGAGTACACAGTACCAGCTTCGCTAACTCTCATTTTAGCTTCATATAGTCTAATAGGAATAAATCGTTTTGCATCCGGTAAGTTTATTGTTTGATCAGCATCCGTATGTCCAACAAACTCTATTGTTAGCAAGAACGGGGCGTCAAGATAGTTTTCGAACCCGCAAGACCTTGCTGCGTTTTGCAATGTCTGTAAAAATAATCCCATCGAAAGCGGCTCAGTTACATCAAACTGAACTCCAGTTGCGTTAGTTGAGCCAGTTAATGCAGTATTTGCCATATGACAGTTTATTTCAACATTGTCTATAAAGTACTCAACTTTACCGTTAGTTTCCCAATCTGTAGTAGTTTTTGGGTTTGCACCGCCGCCACTACGCAAGATAACTTGTCTTGAAGGACTATATCTGTATGCTGCATTATTGTACTGATCTCTAGTTAAACAACTTAGTTCAAAAATGTAGTTCCAACTTCTAAACTGATGTAATGTATTAGGTTTTGCTCCTGGAAAAATGTTTGCAGAAGCTAACGCACCTGCTAAACTGCTTCCTTTAAATAAGTCTCCATTTAAAAGAGACTTTGCATCTGAGACAATAGCGCGAGTCGATGCTGCAATGTTTGAGCCTAATGCCTTTATGTCTTCAACAGCCGCTACAGCTTCATTCCAAGTGTTCTGCGCTTCTTCAATACGTTGAAGACCGCTTTCGACTCGATTTATTCCTTCAAGTAATCTGTCTGTAGTAGGGCGTCTTGCCATATTAAACTCCTAAGGCTCTTAGTAAGTTATCCTTCTTTGGCAAAAATATTTGTACTCCTGGTACAAAGTCAAAAATAGGGTCTTGTAATACATCCATGTTACGCTGAGCAAACACCCACCACAACTTAGGAGTACCGT
>Ga0222719_10006094_pt1 | contig 10293 bp, 4 predicted proteins | sample C33_34DmetaG_FD_165039 | JGI IMG/M metagenome (GOLD analysis project Ga0222719, IMG submission 165039) | Estuarine water microbial communities from San Francisco Bay, California, United States - C33_34D | ecosystem: Environmental > Aquatic > Marine > Unclassified | place: USA: California...
ATAGTACCGTCTGTCCTTTGTCCTGTCCGTTCCTCCTTCCAACCATTTCGAGCCTCGAGACTCAGTGCCGATCTCTCCGAGATCTATTGCACCACTACAAGAACAATCTTGTGGTTGTTGTTGTTGGCGACAGCATCGTTACTTCTTGCCTTGTTCTAAATAGCACCTTCTTACTTACTCAATCATGGCGGAACGAGAAGAATTGCAAAAGCAGTATGCCTACCATGAAATGTCCAGCAAGGTTGTCCAAGCCGATCGGTCCGTCCGAAGGAATCGCGGCGAACCAACGGGGGAAGTGGAAAGCATCCGTGGCAAGGACATTGGGCGCATGGGAGATAGGATTGTCCACAGCAAACCCAAAAGTGAAGCTGACAAGCCCGAAGGAAAGAAAAAGGCCGCCAAACGATCAATGCAAGGCGGTAGTGCCAGTGGCAAGAAAAAGACCAAATTGACGGCGGTCAATCCTGGCGAAAGTATTGTGGATTTGGGCAATCTGACGGCCTACCAGCCAACGACAGAGCAAGCACGAAGCGCCTATGAGGGAATGTTAACCTTGATTGGGTCACGACACTTGTTGGGGAGTCAAAGTCCCCAAGTCTTACGAGACGCACTCAATGAAGCCATTGAGATTCTCAAGGATCCCAATTTGCGAGATCCGGAACGACATGAACAATTGTCGCAATTGCTCACTCTGAAATCAGCCAAAGATAAGAATGGGTTGGCTACTAAAGAGTTTACTAACTTGTTGCAATTGTCCAAACAGTTGGATGATTACGAAAAGGAAGATCAAGAAGAGGACAAAGTTGACGAAGAAATGGGTGTTGCTGTTGTTTTTGATGAATCGGATGAAGACGCAGAGAAGAGTGATAGTGACGTCGATGCGGACGTCGTGGTCGATTCATCGTCCTCATCCTCTGAGGATGAAGGTGAAGACGGTGGCTCTGCCAGCTCTAATGCCAGTGTCCAGGACGATGATGACGAAGAAAAGCTTGTTCATGGCGCAGGCAGTGACGCCAAGAAGAAGAAACGACATGGAGTGGAGCGTATCTTGTCCGTTCATGAAATCGATGCTCACTTTCTACAACGTCAATTGTCAAAGCACATTGAGGATGCCGATGAGTCTGCCGAAAAGGCAAATGAAGTACTGGAAATTATTGACATTCGCAATGGGGCCGACATGCGTGAATGCGAAAACCGAATGCTCGTTCTCTTGGGATATGACCTATTTGAGACGATCAAACTGGTCTTGAACAATCGAGTCCGTATCTGGGCCTGTGTGGCAATGAAGCGAGCCCAGAGTGAAGAGCAAAGATCGGCGGTAGAAAAGGCCCTGACCGAAGAATCAACCGGAGAAGGGAAACGCGTGTGGGACGAGATGCACGCCAAAGGCCGTGCTGAAGATTGGACCAGAGATCGTATGAAGGGCGCTGCTGCTCCAGTCGTCAGCTCTGGTGATGTCTCAAAAGCACTGGACTCAGTGGAGGTAACCAAGGAGGAAGATGTTATCCCCATGGAGGTGGACAGTGGAAATGATGCAAAGGAACTTGACTTGGATTTGCTGGCTCTACCAGAGGGTTCCCACACCATGAGCAACAAGAAGTGCAGCTTACCGGATACTTCGTGGAGGGCAATGAAGAAAGGATATGAAGAAGTTCATGTACCTGCTGTGAAGAGTATCATTCCTAAAGGCGAAAAACTTATCCCGATCAAGGACCTCCCGTCGTGGACGCACTCGGCTTTCCGCGGGATGGATAAGTTGAATCGAGTTCAGTCGAAGATGTGTGACATCGCCTTGCGTTCGTCCGAGAACCTTCTGCTTTGTGCGCCGACTGGAGCTGGTAAGACCAATGTCGCGTGTCTTACCATGATGAATATCCTTGGACAGTTTCGAAGAGAAGCTGCGGAGGCAGAAGAGGGTGGAGATGTTGACAAAGAAGAGTTTGATCTCCAGGCCTTCAAGATTGTGTACGTCGCTCCTATGAAGGCGTTGGTCCAGGAGGTGGTCAAGAACTTTTCCGAACGCCTCAAGGATTACGGGGTTACGGTAAGGGAATTGTCGGGAGATTCCAGTCTCACGCGACAGCAAATCGCCGATACGCAGCTGATCGTCACGACTCCTGAGAAATGGGATGTGGTTACGAGACAGGGTGAAGGCCGGGCTTTTACGCAGCTCGTCAAGTTGGTAATTATTGATGAGATTCATCTCTTGCATGATGAGAGAGGTCCCGTTCTGGAGAGTATCGTGGCCAGAATCATTCGGCAGGTTGAAACGACGGCCGAGCCCATACGCTTGGTGGGCCTTTCTGCCACCCTTCCTAACTATGCAGACGTAGCAACATTTCTCAGAGTCAAGCCAGACAAAGGGCTTTTCTTCTTTGATCACTCCTACCGTCCAGTACCACTTCAGATGCAGTATATCGGAATCACAGAGCGAAGTGCATTCAAGAGATTTCAGCTCCAGAATGAAATCTGTTACGAGAAGGCCATGGACCAACGGCGTAACAACAATCAAGTTTTGATCTTTGTTCACAGTCGAGCTGAAACGGGAAAGACGGCCAAGGCTCTGCGAGACTTAGCCCACGATCGTGATGAATTGTCAAGCTTCGTTAGAGATGGCGGGGCAACGCAGGAGATTCTTCGCGAGGAATCGTCCTCTGTTAAGAATAATGATCTCAAAGATGTTCTGCCTTACGGTTTTGCAATCCACCACGCAGGCATGGCACGTGAGGACAGAGAATTGGTGGAAGACCTTTTCGCGGATCGTCATATTGCCGTTCTCTGTACGACGGCGACGCTAGCCTGGGGAGTGAATCTTCCTTGTCATACAGTAATTATCCGTGGAACTCAAATCTACGACCCCTCGAAGGGTCGCTGGGCCGAATTGAGCCCTTTGGATGTTTTACAGATGCTGGGTCGGGCCGGTCGTCCTCAGTATGACAGCGAAGGAGAAGGAATCATCCTCACACAACATTCGGAGCTTCAGTACTATTTATCACTCACCAACCTCCAGCTTCCTGTCGAGAGTCAGCTTATCAAGACATTGCCAGATCACATGAATGCCGAAATTGTTCTAGGGACAATCCAGACGATTTCGGAGGCTGTTGACTGGTTGAGTTATATGTTCCTATACGTGCGCATGCTTAAAAACCCGTCTCTGTATGGAATATCAGAAGACGACCTGAAAAGTGATCCTACGCTTAGACGCAGGCGTCTTGACCTTGCTCACACTGCTGCGTCGATTCTTGAGAAAAATCATCTTGTCAAGTATGATCGGAAGAGTGGATCTATTCATGCGACGCCTCTTGGTCGCGTGGCGTCTCAATTCTATATCTCTCATTCCAGTATGGCTGTATACGCGCGGCATATGCGAGGAAATATGACAGAGATCGAGCTGCTACGGCTTTTTTCCTTGAGCGGGGAGTTCACCAACATCTCCGTGCGTGAAGAAGAGAAACTCGAGCTAACAAAGCTCGCTGGCCGGGTGCCTATTCCAGTGAAGGAAAGTCCAAGTGAGCCTTCAGCAAAGGTCAACATTTTGCTTCAAGCCTACATCTCTCGTTTGAAGCTTGATGGCTTCGCTCTGGTAGCAGATATGGCCTTTATCCAGCAGTCCGCTGCCCGCATCATGAGAGCTTTGTTTGAGATCGCTCTTCGTCGCAATTGGGCCGCACTGGCGAAGTTGTGCCTCGACATGTCAAATATGGTGACCTACAGGATATGGCGTAGTCAGTCGCCGTTGAGACAGTTTCGAAATGTCCCTGAGGTAGTCGCAAGGAAGCTTGAAAGAAAGAGTGACATCGATTGGGACCGTTACGCTGATCTTACACCATCAGACTTGGGAGAATTAGTGGGCGTCCCCAAGATGGGGCGTGTTCTGCACAAACTGGTTCAACAGTTCCCTCGCTTGGAGCTCTCGGCGCAGATCCAACCGATTACGAGGTCGATGCTTCGCGTAGAACTGAGTTTGGTGCCAGCTTTTCAGTTCGATATCAATGTGCATGGTTACGTACAACTATTTCACATTCTCGTAGAAGATGTGAACGGGGAAACAATTTTGCATCATGAGACGTTTTCGTTGAAGAGTAAGAATCACGAGGAGGAACAGGTCGTCGTCTTGACCGTGCCTATTCTTGAACCGCTTCCTCCTGCCTACTTTATCCGAGTTGTATCCGACAGATGGCTACATTCTTCCTCAGTGTTGCCGATTTCGCTGAATACCATGATTCTCCCTGCCAAATTTCCGCCGCCGACGGAGCTGTTGGATCTCCAACCCCTTCTACCCTCGGCACTTGGCGTACCGGCGCTATCGAGCTTGTATTCGTTCAACGAGTTTAATCCTATTCAAACTCAGACTTTTCACGACCTTTTCAAGACAGACAAGAACTGCCTTGTGTGCGCTCCGAGTGGGTCCGGAAAGACTGTCTGTGCAGAATTCGCCATTCTTAGGATGCTTACGACGAATCCTGAAGGAAAATGTGTGTATGTCGCCCCTTCAGATGAAATAGCAGATCCTGTCTTCGCTCGCTGGAACAAATTATTTGGTTCCATTCTTCAATCTGGGTCTGTGGTGAGATTGATTGGCGAGACGGCACCAGATTTAAAATTGCTGGCCGGTGGAAAGATCATCGTGTCTACTGTGCGTCAGTGGGATATGCTTAGTCGCAGATGGCGCCAGAGGAAGGCTGTTCAACAGGTCTCCCTCATGATTTTCGACGAGCTACATTTCCTTGGGGGTGAGTTGGGGCCGTCGATGGAAGTTGTGATATCGCGGACACGATATATCAGCGGCCAACTTCAGTCTGGTGATGGTCTTAGCGGCATTAGGGTGATCGGTCTCGGTGCATCTTTGGCTAATGCGAGAGATATCGGCGAGTGGATGGGGGTTAGCACCAAAAGTTTGTTCAATTTCTCTCCTAAAGCTCGCCCATCACCATTGGAAATATACTTCCAATCCTTCGAACAGAGCAACTTCTCGGCGCGGCTATTGGCTATGGCCAAACCCGTTTATAATGCGGTGTCCAGGCACCTGGACGGGAAGTCAGCGCTTGTGTATGTTCCAAGTCGGAGACAAGCCCAACTCACTGCTATCGACATCATGACATACCAGGAAAGCCAGGGTGAGTCTTCTTTTCAAGGTGAGTCGAACGGCGAGCTAAGCAAGAAGGCTACGGAACTTCGGGAACCAGCTCTACAGCAGGTGGTTTCGGCAGGAATTGGCTTTGTACATGGCGGCATGCTTGAGTCGGACTGGAAGTTGGTTATCTCTCTATACCAGTCTGGCGCCCTGAAAGTTTTGGTGTGCCCTGCAGACCTGTGCTGGAAGCTCCATTGCGTTGCGCATCTGGTGGTCATTATGGGTACCGAGTCGTTTGACGGGAGAGAAGGAAGACATGTGGACTATCCTTTGGTGGATTTGCTCCATATGATGGGCAGGCACGAGCCCGACTCCACTGGGAAGTGTGTCATCCTTTGCCATTCACCGAAGAAAGAGTACCTCAAGAAACTTCTGTATGACCCTCTTCCTATCGAGAGTCATTTGGACTCTTATCTTCATGACCCTCTTAATGCAGAAGTGGTCACGAAGACGATCACATCGATGCAGGAAGCAATCGACTACATAACTTGGTCGTTCCTATATCGTCGGCTTACGAAGAACCCGACCTACTACGGTCTCCGGGGAACCTCGAACGTTTTCCTAAGTGAGCATCTCAGCGAAATGATAGAGACTGTCATCGGTGATCTGGAAGAGAGCAAATGCTGCAAAGTGTCAGATGACGGTGAAGTGTCGCCGCTGAACTTGGGTATGATTGCTGCCTACTACTATGTACAGTATCGCACAATCGAGTTGATCGCTTCATCTGTCACTTCGAAGACGAAGATTCGGGGAATTCTCGAGATTCTCTCTGCATCGTGGGAGTTCTCTACAGTGCCAATCCGCTTCGGGGAGGACAAGAAGCTTAAGCAGCTGTCGAAAACGCTTGTACACAAGTTGCCCGCAGACGCCACATACGACTCTAACGCGAAGGCACTCGTTATGATGCAATGCCATTTCAGTCGCAAAGCCCTCCCAGCTGATATGAGACAAGACCAAAGCTACGTCTTAAAAGAATCTGTTAATCTAATCCAGGCCGTCGTGGACGTGATCAGTTCCAACGGTTGGCTGAAACCTGCGTTGGCGTCGATGGAGCTGAGTCAAATGATTGTGCAGGGTCTCTGGAATAAAGATCATGTTCTGAAGCAAATCCCCCACTTTACTGACGACATCGTAAAACGCTGTGTCGACTACCGTGGCGAAGAGCCCATTGAATCTGTCTTCGATATCCTAACCCTGGACGATGACGTCCGAAATGATCTTTTGCAACTGCCCGACGACAAGATGGCGGACGTGGCTGTGTTCTGCAATAACTACCCTAATGTCGAAGTGGCTTTTAAAGTCGAAGAGTCGGACTCCATCACTGCAGGCGATCCCGTCCGCGTGGTGATCGACCTTGAGCGAGAGGTCGACGAAGACGAGATGGACGAGGAAGAGCTAGAAAATATCGGTAAAGTGTCTGCCCCGCTTTTCCCCGGGGAAAAGAAAGAGGGCTGGTGGGTTGTGGTTGGCGACACCTCGTCGAACAACTTGTTGTCGTTGAAGCGTGTCAGTTTGCGACTTAAGCAGAAGGTTGTACTTGAGTTCCTCGCCCCAGAAGAAGCCGGAGACTATGACCTAACACTGTTCTGCATGAGTGACAGTTATCTTGGATGCGACCAAGAATACTCTATTCCTCTCAGTGTTGGTGCGGCCGAATCAGACTCTGAAGACGATTCCGATAGTGACGGAGAAGAGGAGAAATGAGCACTTCGAAGAATTTAATTCAGATTAAATTAGAGATGCAGATCAATTGATATCCGATAGAGGACGGATTGTAAGACTGAATCGGAACCTAATATAGAACTAACAGTGATAGTCATATCTGCACTTCAATTTTGTGTTGTTTGTGTCGTCACGAATAATTGAAAATGCCACTTGAAGAATGTAGAATAGGTCGGTTTCAAGCATGAGGATGACGGCGGCCAAAATAGTAGCCGCTGTACCCCTGAGGATCGTTTCCAGAAGAGAAATAGGGGCTCCTCACGACGTACGTTTGAGCATCCTCACGTTTGGGAGGAGGCTCTTGAGCATTGTTTGGTTTTTCAAAGCGATCGGCCTCCGGATAATCTTTCTTGGCTGCGGTATTTTCTGGTTTCAAAACGAAAGAATTAATTTCGGAGAGCAATGTTGGTATCACTGTAAAGTCAATATGCTGTTAGCCAACCAAGTCGCACAAATAACTTACCTTGTGTTGGGTACGCAGAGTATACATGATAGAGGGGCTCTGTGTAAGGACGATAGACTGGACGACGAAGATCGTCGTACCCATGCATCGTTTGACGATGTCCATAAGGACGAAAGATCCGGTTGTCGATCTCTGTGGCTCCAAACTCTTCCTGCCCGTTGTGAAGACGAATGGGCTCGTAAGGAGACGCAGAAGAAGAATGATCAAAGTTTTCGTACGCCACACCAACTGTCGGACTCGCGGCGGGCTTCACGGTGATTCCGCCGAGCTGAGAGTCGTCCGCCATCTTCTGAACAGAATGGTGGCTTGTACGACTAGCGGCATCAACACGGGCTTGTGATTCTCGCCACTTTCTGATTTCTTCCTTGTAGACAGCACGCTCTCGTTCCTCCTGCTCTACGTAAGGAGCTTTTTCCGTCTGCGAGGCGTTGCGCCACATCTCCCCTAAGAGACGCGAAATATCCGTATTACTCATATCTGGGTTGTTCTCTTTGACAGACGCACGGCGTTTCTAAATAGCAACATAACGAGAACATAAAATGAGAAAAATACAAGTTTGTTGTCTGGTCGCAACGCAATCGAATACATACCTGTGAGTACTTGAGAAAGGCAGACATCGGCCTCTTGGGCGCGAGAGGATTCTTACGGGCACGACGCTTCGGAACGATCCAAGGGCCCTTATACTCGGCCTTCTCCTTCACAAATCTTATCAAACAAAGCCAAAATACAGTGAGCAGATTTATAAGGACGCCAATATTCTTGCATGTTCGAACGTACCGGACCTTATCGTTTCGAGCTTCCTCATCCCAAAAGGCCTTGTCCTTCTCACTCAATTTTCGCCATTCGACAGAGACCATCTTGAGGATGTCTTTTTCTTTAACATCACCTTGACTCAATATCTTTTTTCTCATTGAGTCTGTAAAGCACATGAAGGCAGACCTGGGAGGCTTAGGAGGAACCTGAACATTGGACCTGTTGATATTCGACTTGTTGTTGACATTTTCCTGCGAAGGATCGATCTGCGAGCCCGATAGAGAAAACGAGGAAGCGAAATTGTGAGAGAATCAAAGTAAGCGACGAGGTCTTTGTCTCCTTCATTTGCTATTAGTCGATATGAATGTTGACCGATTCTTACCATCGAAGCAGAAGACATGACGCTACGGACAGTTTGTAGTCTTTACTTCCCCTGTCTCTTTCGTCTTGTGAGAGATTGTGAGACAGTTCAAACTAAGATATCTTTCGATACGGACAGAGAAAACCCGTCATTTGGCGGGATGCTGTCATGAGTTGTCCGTTGATTCAGTCTCTTCTGCTAAGAATGGAACGGTCGAATCGTTTGTTTGGTTTTTTGCTTCGAATTTTTTTTCAAACGGGAAAGGAATCATGTATGACAATTACAGTAGATAATCATAAGCCACCCGGCGTGCACAAATGAGCGAGACAATCTTCGCGGGCTTTTTGCGCGCGCCTCTTTTAGTTGAGCTTTTGCTGCACCACAACAAACGAATCCGCTGCAGACCACGCCAAGCGAAGAGCAGAATATCAGCATGATGGGCTCGGACAATACTTTGACTGGACGGAGTCGCCTGCTCCACGTCGAATTGGGTATTATCTCGACATGCCCTACACCATTGGCAAAGCTTCGTGAAGAGTGGCAAGACTTTTTTGAGAGCAAACTAGGCCAGCTGAGTGAACAATTTACAAGTGACGAACTCGATGACGATCGAAGCTTTGGTGCGCAGATTGTCGCCAATGCACCAGATCATCTGAAAACAAGTTTCGGAGGGCATTTGTCAATCCAACAAGACAATGAAGCGACCACGGATGTTATTTTGTCTACTCTCAGCGGAGAAAACACCATGAACATAGGGAACACTCAAACAGAAAAGAACCCAAATGACAAAGAAAGACGCAGAAAGGTGTCGACCCAGAATGCTTTCGAAGTACTGGTCCATGTGTTTGTGTTGAGCGATGAGGAGCCGGCGACTGAGGAGTTGGCGCCGGCAAATGGCTCCGGTGACGATGAGTGGACGGCCGCCTGCGATAGTCTGACGTTACCCCATCAATCGTTGGTTGGACTGTGGGAGTCACTGATTTTCGAGAGTCCCATTGTAAAGCAGAATCTTCTACAGTTTGCGCGTTCGGCCCTCTTGTTCGCGGACAAAGCTGTGTCGTCGCACGTTGTACACTGGAATAGACTCTTGCTAACGCACGGGCCACCAGGCACTGGTAAGTAAACTAATAAAGCATCGTCTCTTGCTTCTAATGGAGGCTTGGCTCACAGGAACGACTATTCATCCAATTTTTGTTGCTTATTTTCATAGGAAAGACAAGTCTCTGTCGGGCCCTTGCGCACAAACTGTCCATTCGCATGAGCGACCGATTCCCAAGGGCCACTCTGCTAGAGATTCATTCTCATTCGCTCTTTTCCAAGTGGTTTTCGACCAGTGGCAAGTTGGTGCATCGTCTCTTTGAAATGGTCCGCGACATGGTGTACGATGACCCTCAATGTTTGGTTTTTGTCTTGATTGATGAAATTGAAAGTTTGGCTTCTTCGCGATCGGGGTTGGGAGGATCCAGTGGAGAACCTTCCGACGCTCTGCGAGCGGTCAATTCTCTTTTGACTTCGCTTGATCGACTCCGATCCTTTCCAAATGTGTTGATTCTGGCGACCACCAATCTGACGGCTTCTGTCGACGAGGCCTTTTTGGATAGGGCCGACATGAAGGTGTTTATTGGTTTGCCATGCCGGGAGGCACGTTATGAGATCCTGAGGTCGTGTATACAAGAGCTACTGCGAGTTGGTATCATTGTAACGAAGGATAAAGAAACGGGAGTACAACTATGGAAGTACAACCAGGCCGTTGCGGCGAGCAACAAGTCTGGAAATGGTGATGTCACAAGAATAGCGATCTCGTCCGCCAAACTGCTGGCGCTGGCCGAAGCATCCGAAGGACTAAGTGGTAGAAGTTTA
>Ga0222719_10006097_pt1 | contig 10291 bp, 23 predicted proteins | sample C33_34DmetaG_FD_165039 | JGI IMG/M metagenome (GOLD analysis project Ga0222719, IMG submission 165039) | Estuarine water microbial communities from San Francisco Bay, California, United States - C33_34D | ecosystem: Environmental > Aquatic > Marine > Unclassified | place: USA: California...
TCCCTTGCTGCGCCCGTCAACCATTGTTCAACCTTTTTCTGTTGGCCTGTTCGATGTGACGTCAATATCGTGTTCTTTCAGGTACTTAGTCAAGGCAACCGTGATCGCCGCCGTTTTACCTATTCGGGTCGATGCATGAAGATCGTCCAAACCGTCGACAATCTTTCGATCCAATCGAACCGCCACTTGTCTTGTTTCACCCATTAAATAGTTCCTTTTTTTCTCACTCCAAACACCCCATAACATGAAAATAAATGTCAACTATACCGAAAAATCTAGTTATTCATACTTGAATGCTAGTAAATATTAGCTATAATAGGAGCATAAACAAACTTAGTGAGGTGGCCCCATGGCTAAATATTACACACTTTTCATCCGCGACGAAGAAACCGGCAAATGGTTTGATGACTTTGGGTCATACAAACGCGCCGAAGTCAAAGAAGAATATGACGTCACATATTGGGATCGTAAGTCGAAAGACAAAAAGATCATGACCAATGACGGCACACACAACGGCCTAATGGCCAACTATGAAGCGTTGGGAGGCGCGAAATAATGCGGGACTTTACACAACACGAAGCTGAAATCAGCCCACTTCACACCGCGTTGCGGTGGCATCTATTATCACTGCGCACATCATCTGTGATGATGCGTGAACTTGCGATTTTTCAGTGCGAAGGCTGGAAATCAATTGCCAAAAAAGCGTTGGGAGGCGCACAATAAATGAGACTATACACAGACAAAAACGGCCGCTGGGTCGGAACACAAGCCGAAGCGAAAAAACTATTCGGTGAAGTTTATCAAGTCGAAGTGCCGACCGACAAAGCGGCATTGATGGAATACCTGAACGACCGCCGTGTCGTGCATGGTCAACCACCCGAAAACGTATTCACCACCACAACGGTCAATGATCCGGTGCTTGGCGAAGTCACTGAAATCGGGCTTGCGAAGCCGACCTATCAAAGCGGTTTGACCAAACCCCACGCATGGCAAAGCATTCGCGAATGTGCGGAAAAAGCATCGATCAAAGATTTGACCGTTGCCATGGCCGTCATGATGAACCGTGTCGATGACTTGGCCGACAAAGCGGGGGACGTATGATGACCCGCGAAGATTTTATCATTCTTATCGTATTTGGTGCCGTCGCGTGTTTCGCGGCGGTCAACATCGATGCGCTGATGGTCATTCAGTAAATCTTTAAAATTGGAGTAAATGAAAATGAACGAACAAACTAAAATCAACAACGATCCGAAATTCATGCCGATGGACGTGACGCCACAAATGGCGAAAGATTGGATCGAAAAATGTAACATCATGAACCGGCCGATCAGATCGATGCATGTGAGACACCTTGCAAGACAAATGGAATTAGGTCGTTGGAGTGATGAAACACCGCAACCAATTGTTTTCACAGTCGATGGGATTTTGCTGGACGGACAACACCGCTTGCTTGCCTTGATCATGGCAAACAAGGTCGTCCGGTTTCAGGTTGCTACGGTCAAAAATGATCGCATTTTTAGATACTTGGATCAGGGTGCAAATCGATCAAATTCGGACATCACCGGATTGCACAGTTCGATCTGTGGACCGATACAATATTTGTTGCGCTGCATGAATGTGAAAAAGCCAACCCCAGCGGACATTGAGGAATATTTGAACACACCTTTAATGACGAACGCAAAAATCGCCCATGAAGTGATCAAACCAAAACATCGCCATTTCAAATCTATGCCATTTCGCGCGTCCTTTTGCATTGCGGCCGGTTCTGGTTTGGTTGATCCCGAAAAATGCGCCAAAGCATTCTTTGACCTAGGTTCTTTGAATGTCGAAAACTTCACACCGATGATGAAAGATATTTATCAGCAATTTGATTATGGGTTTCCTAAACAAGACGGACGTTCATTGAATAATGAATTCTTTATGCGTGGGATGTTTCTATTTTTGAACATAGACAACAAACGCAGAACGAATGTCAGAATATATGACAGTTTCCGCAAAAAGGCGAAACACATCACGACAAAATTGATGCGGGAATGGAAGTCATGACTTATCGTGAACTTACAATGAATGTCGACATTTGGCACGACGGCCATCACTATCGCGTGACCGGCTTTCCTTCACCGAAGGGTTCGTTCATCCACATCCCAGCGGTCCGGCGGAATGCTGCAATGCCGTCTGGGTGGGAACTTGCGGATATAATGGTCGATGAAAAGACCGCTGATCTGGACGTGACCCATGACAGATAGTAATTTCGAAGACACAACGACACCATGTCGGCAATGTTTCGGATCAGGGTGGCAGAAAGTCACCGAATACGACCGGAACGATAGACTGATAACAATGCATGAAAAATGCACATGGTGTTCGGGCAGTGGAAACAAATCGTTGTATATTATTGAGGTTCAACATGACAGAAAACCAACTGATTGAATACCTGAAGCGGATCGTTCGACTGTGCGCGGCACATCAAGCGAACCCAAACCAGAACAAGCGGGAAGTCGAAGAAATCCGCCTTGTTGCCCAGCACATAATCAAGACAAAAAAACAGGAAGGGAAAGATCATGACGTCACAGGTTCACCAGTTTGACATCGCAAAGTTTAAATGGCCGGCCGACGTGCCGGTGAATGAAACGTCTTGGTTGACTGTGCTTCCGATCATGCATCAGGTTTGCAAAAAGGAACAAGAAACCATGCGCAAGAAAATGGGCAATCAATCGTGGGAAGCATTGAAGGCCAGCCAGCGGAACGCATTTCTTGGTGGCCGTCCCAGCATGTCAAAGACCGGCAAAGAAATACGCAAGAAAGACTTGATCGAAAAGATCGAACGCGGATTGAAACGCGGGTTGAGCCAAGCCGAAATCGCAAGCCAGCTTGGTAAAGCGCGATCAACCATCACCATGGCCATCAAACGCCATAACCTGAAATGAAATCGTGGGGGACGTGCTATGTGTCGGGCTATAGCAAGGCAACACGTCAAAACGCACTAGACCATTCCCGTGGCATGTTTTGTTGTGATGTGAAACGCGTCGTCCCCCAAGAACCTTTTTACCAAACCAGAAAGGTCACGCAATGGAATTCTTCACTGCCCTGTTCATAAATTATCAAATCGCCGGTCGGAACATCGACACATATTTAATCCTTCCCAGCCGTGAAGCGTGTCAGATCGCCATCCGCGACAATGAAGACATGGAAAAATACTTTTTCGCGGATGGTGATGTTGATATGTGGTGCTTAGACACCGGCGTTCTGTCGAAGTCAATTCGGCCGGTGCTTAGACCATCTTTTCAAAATGTGGACCGTCAATGAAGGGTCGCCGACCCTGCGAACGTCTAAGGTCGACATAAGCGTTCATCGCTTGTTCGGCCGTTCCTTCCCAATCACCAATATTGTCGATCTGCCAAGCTGCGCCCCAGCGGATGCGACACCCGACAACGTTTGCGCCTTCCTTCATCGCATCAGCGACTTCATCATAAAGGTTCAATTCCCAGCTTGCACGGCCATTTATGAAACACATTAAGTCGACCGCAAGGCCGTCCAGATGCTTCGATTTCATGGTTTGGGATGCACCCTTCGCAACCAGTTCCTTTTGCTGTTCTACGGTCCGCAAACCTTGCACCACGCCGAAGTCGATCTTTGTGCATGTGATGGCATATTTGACGACCGCGACCAATTCTTCGTCGACACCTTCCAGACGGTCCAGACTGCGACGGCTTAGTTTGAATTCACTCATGATGATACCTTTTTAACCTTTTCGAAACTGCGTAAGCCGCCAAGGCCCAACATGCCCATCAACACCGGCATCATGACCGATGTGTCAGCTTGTGGAATAGCGACACCGAAACCGGCGGCAATTGGTGACACAAGAAAGTTCACCGCAAACCCCAGCGCACACACCCAACCAACGGCCGGCCGCCAACCGCCTTTGAACACTGATCCCGATGACGCTTCGGCTTTGTTGATTTCCAATTGTGCCAGCAATGCTTGCTGCGCGTGTTTTTCCGACATTGTTGCGATTTCATGCGCCAACTTTGCCGCCTGATCTTTATCGGCGACAACCTTGTCGATGATCCCCGTGACCGGTTCAATCAGTGATGATAGAAGTTTCATTTCTTAGTTCCCCCCATTGCAGAAAATCCAAAATATGCGGCCGTCACACCGGACACCGCCACAACATAAACCGCCGCAATATCCGCAAGTAAATCGGCGGCAACTTGAAGGCCAAGATAAGACGCGATAACAATCAAGAACGGATAGCCCAGCATTCCGGACAATGCGAACCAAGTCATCTTTAATTGAGCATCGCGTTTGTGATCTTCATCTTCCATCCGACGACGACGATCTTCCAGCATGATTTCGCGTTCATCCTGATCGATTGTTCCGTTTCCGTTTAGATCGTAATTTTCTTTGTTCATCGACAAACCTTTCGGCAACCCGTTTGTTTGTCGTGATAATAGCGACTTTTCCTTTGTGCGTCAAAACAACCCACTGGCCCAGCCTATTTTCCAGCAACTTCAAGGCAAATGACCGTCTGACTATTATGGACGATTAAACCTTCACGCGCCTTTCTGCGTTCAACTTCGCATTCTTCAAATGTCGAATACGTTGGCCCGATTTGGTAATATTTCAGCGAAGCCGATGGGATGTATTGGATGAATATAAGAACATAAAGCATCACCAGCGGCCCCTTGCTGAACCAACCAACCAAATCACACCGGCAACGATTATTGCGCCGACGATTGCAAACATTATCCCAATGACCCAGCTTAAAATCGCGTCAATCGCTTCTTGTTTCCGATATAGCTGTTCTTTACGTTCTTTTCGAATTTGGCCTTCTAATCGAACTAATTCTTCCCAATGGGATGGCCCCCAATATGCGGAAATGTACGACTTTAATTCGGATCGAAGATGATCGGCTTGTTTCTTTGCGGTGAATGCTTCCAACGCTTCGGCTTCAACCGATCCGCGCATGGTTTTCCATAATGACGGCTTTTCCTTGGCCTTACTTTCTAAATAAGTAATGTCTGACATTGCAGACGCCCATTTCGACAACTGACCCGCACAATCTTGTATTTCGCGCCCCGTCGCAATCATCGATTTAAGCCCGTTAAACGCCACATTCGCGGCGGATAATGCCGCGCCTATGGTTATCGGGTCCGGCATATCATCACCCCATTTTCGTCAACACGGTCACAAGTAAACCAATGATTGCCGCCGCCGTTGCGATCATGATGTGTTCGATGCGTTTGATCCGGATAATCGTTTCACGCCACCGTTCTTCGACTTGAGTTTCAACGCGGGTTAGACGTGGTTCCATCTGGTCGATCCGATTATGTGCTTCCTGAACTGATCGTGCCAACTGCTTAACCTCATGCAATGTCGTCAATGATTTCGACGCGGATATACCCGTTATTCGGAAACGTTTCGATCCGACTGTCAGCGTAAGTGACTTCGAATTCCGCCTGATACGAACCAATCGTGTCAGTGTCATCAGCGGCCCAAGTATATTTAACTTGTCCCGCATTCGCATCGACCAATGTGGCCGCCGCGTCAACCTTCGAAGTCGTCCCGCCAACTTCCCGCATATGAAATCGAACCGAAGTGCCATCAAGATCAACCGCATTTTCATCAGCATCTTTTAAAGTCGCCGCCAGTATTGGCGCGGTGTCGTTCTGTTTTATGTAAAATTTCATCTATGCGACCTCATTGGATGCGTCTATTGATATATTATTTATACCAAAAGTTGTTAATGTTGCAAAGTTGTGTTCCCCGACCACAACGACGTTCTGTGACAAGTCGCCCACATTTACCGTCCGCGCGAATGCTGGATCGAATATAAGCGATGGGATCGATGGTGCGCCGGTCGTTATGTTATCGGCCGAAAGAACGTGAATAGACGCCATATCCGCGCCGTCCAGCACCGGAACGCCTGTTTCCAGTGTGTCACCATTCAAATCGTGTTTTTGCGTCAGTGCGACGTTATCGTTGGCCGGTGCGCCTGTTGTGATCGCGCTGCCGACTATGATGTGAACTTGAACGATTGATGTGGATGGGACCGATGGTGCGCCCGTGGTTATTGTGTCGCCACTGATGTCATGATTTTGCGTGATCGAAGTCAGATCAATGACGATTGCGCCGGTCGTGATGTCGTCGCCGGAAAAGTCATGTTCTTGAGTGATCGCGGCCGATCCTACGTCCGCTGCGCCCGTTGCCAATTCACCGGTTGCGAAACTTTCGTCTTCGGACATTGTGCAAGTGTCCAAATCCGGTTGACCGGTTGTAATCGCATCGGCCGCAAACCCGTGTTCCTGACCGATGTCAGATGTGCCAATTGTCGGCGTTCCGGTTGTGATAGCTGATGCAAGCAAAGGAACGGTTTCAACAACGCTTGTCTGTGGGACAGATGGCGCACCCGTTGTCACGTCATTTGCATCAAGATCATGGTCTTGCGTCAACGTCGCCTGATCAACAATCGCTGAATAAGTCAGCAAGTTCGCCGTGTTGAATGTTTCCTCTTCTGACATCGGCAACGTGTCAATGTCCGGTGTACCAGTGGTGAAACCGTTCCCGATAAGCGCGTGTTCCTGATTTATGACTATTGTCGGAATATTAACCGAACCAGTGTCAAAACCATCTGCGCCAAGATTGTGATTTGCCGCAATCGTGATCTGATCTAGGGAAGGTGATCCCGCTGTAACATCATCGCCGGCAAGATTGTAAATGTGACTTAGTGTGACCGACGCCACATCCGGTGAACCAGTGGTGATTGCATTCGCACCAAGTTCATAATTTTCAACCCCAGCATCGGCAAAAGCTGCGGCCGCGAATGAGTGCAAGCTAAACATTGACTAAGTTTCCATTGAACGACATCATTTCCGCAATTCTAACCGAAACCGCAAGAAAAACAAAGTCCGCATGATTTCTGAAGCATATCAAAGAAAAATCACTGAATATCACAAAACCCACCGTTGGGGTGGTGCCGTCGAAGGGAAAGCATTTGACATCGAATGCATTGCAAAAGACAACGGGTGTTCGACCATCTTGGATTTTGGTTGTGGTTTTGGCGCGCTAAAAAACAAGATCGGGCATAAAATCGAAATCTCTGAATATGACGCCGGCATCGAAGGAAAGAACAAATTGCCGGTCGGAAAGTTTGACATGGTTGTTTGTTGCGATGTCATGGAACACGTCGAACCCATGTTTATCGATCAAACAATCGATTGGCTGTATTATTACGCCACGAAGATGATCTATGTGTCTATTTGCTGCGCCCCGTCACTTGAAACATTCGACGACGGTTCAAACCTTCATTTGACAATTCGAACCCCGTCTTGGTGGATGTCACGCTTCGAAGAACGTGGTTCGAAATTTTCCTATGTTGGAACGGATCGCGGGTTGATAATAAAAGTTAAGGTTTAGCAAATATCAAATATACCCTGACATATCTTCGTTAGGCGTTATATCTGTCATTTCCATTTCGACATGTTTAGCTGGAACGGAGCCGTCGTCTGGTGGCTTAACTGCTTCAAGGTCAGCTTCTGTCCACTCACGATCTTCATAACTTTTTATTACAGATAGGTTTTCTGCGGTTACATAACCGCGACGATACTCAAATACTTTTTCTGTCAGTTCGGCGCTAGTTAAAGGAAAAAAGTTTTCTCCTGTCCATTTAGCATAGAATATGTATGTTTTTGTACTGTCAGGATTTAGTATTTGTTCGTCTGTTAGTTCACCTGCAATAACAGTAAATGTGTCATCAGCGACAGGTTCAACGTACTTAACCATACCCCAATCTGTGGGGTTGTTGTCTAATCTAGTTTTGGTCTCAGATAGCTTTGCTTGCGCTTCAGCTTCTGTATCAACGACCCAATTTCTATATATGAATTTAGTAGCCATTAAGTCCCACCATAAACAGTTCCACTGTTAGATAAGGTGTAGCTAACACCGCTATCGTTTACGGCTTTGCCGCCCGAACCACCTGAATTGCCACCAGATGCGCCCCAGCCGCCGCCACCGCCACAAGCACCATAGCCACCTGCGTTGCCGCCCGACCCACCAGTACCACCGGCAGAACCTGCATAAGGATAGTATCCACCAGAACCGCCTGAACCGGGCAATATGCGGCCACCACCTGCGCCAGCGTAAATGTGAACAGGCGGAGAATATAGACGACCACCGCCGCCGCCCGCACCGCCACCGGAAGCACCATAACCGTCACCACCAGTGCCACCAGCACCGCCTGAAGCATTGAGAGCACCGCCAGAACCACCAACGGCATATGTGCGATAAGGGCCGCCGTTACCGCCGTTACCACCACCTGCGCCTCCGCCGCCACCGCCGCCATATGATGAACCGCCGCCGCCACCGCCACCTGCGATGTAAGCACCAGAACGGTTGATGACGGTTACTCCTGAAACGCCGCTGTCAATCTTAATGGCATCGCCACCTGTTTGGCCGCCACCTGTGTATCCATCAATCGCAGCACCGCCGCCGTTGTTAGCACCGATGCCGCCTTTGCCTATGACCTTACCGTAGTTATCAATAGTGCATGGAATGGTAATAAGTAGAGCGGGATCATCCACATCATCAGACCAGACAAAAACGCCAGAATTTATTGTGATCGTTGTACCGAACAAACCACTTTGTGAACTATCAACAGTATATGGGCCTTGCGTGTTGCTTGAAATAGTTGCCCCACCTGTCATTTCTATCCTTGTTTCTCCACCTACAAATACAAAAGGATCACTGCTATTAGAATTGTTAATAGATACGCCTTTTTTAAGCGTAAGCGCACCAGATGACGCAGACGCATACTTTGAGCCAAGGCTTGAAGCAATCCCCGCCGCATTGTTTGTATTGCCATCCCAGCTTGCACTATTTCCTATCGCTATATCTGGCATTTGTTAATCCCTATGGCTTTGTTGGCCACGTTATATCGTGTGGAAACCCTGCTTGCTCCGGTACATTTAACAAGTCAGTTCGATACTGTGACAAAGCGTTCTGTTGCTCTGTTGTTAATTCAGCCCAACGCAAAGCATTGGATACAATAGGGTCTACTTCCATTTGCAAGATATTATCACGCTGAAAGCGAACTAAACTAGCGGTCTTGTCATCGTATTCTTGCTGATTAAAGGCTGCAATATCTCCATTTTGATCCATTGATAATCTTAGCTCAGTGTTATCAATCGTCATATCAGTATCAGTTGGGTCTAAAAGGTATGGGATCCAACCGTATTCTGGATGATTAATTTCACAATCAACACAAAGATTGTCTGGTGTTACAAACTTTGCATTTCTGTATTCTATGTTTCTATATTCAGCCATTATGAAATCCTTAAAAGCACAGTACCTTGATTAGATGGATAACTGTAACTCATTACACGCCACGTTCCAGAAGGGCGATTTGATGTATCAATATAAAAGCCATTGTATGCAAACGATAAGTAATAAAGATTACTTGCGCTTTCAGATTGCCCGATAGTTCGTGTTGACCCGCTATCATTTCTACAACACGCATAAGTTCCAACAGCTCCACCTGCCGCTGGAACAGGGGTGGCACTATCAAAATTGTCATTACCACGTAATACTGTTGCCATATTATTAATTCCTATTCTGGTTTAGTGGGCCAATCGTCATCATTCAATTCAGGCCAATTAGCGTGTGTGGTTATGTCACGCAAAGCCTGACGATAGTTCATTTCAGCTTGGGTCATTGTTCGATCTGATGATGCCATCCAATCACTTTCCGCTAAAATAGCGTTACGCTGTGTGCGCATAAATTCTTCTACATAGCCCAAACGATTAGCCATGTCTGTTTCCAGTTGCGCTGCTTCTGATGGTGTCATTTCTACTTTTTCACCATTTTCAAGTTTGTAATATGTTGTCATTTCATTACCCTGCTAGGTACTTGTAGACACGAATAGTGCCGCCTGTAAATGCGTTGCTAAAATTAGCTGTAATTTGCAGTCTATCGGGCCTATCTGTTGTAGCATCAAACCAATAACCCCTGTAATATGCTGTACTTTCAAAATATTCTTTAGGTGCGTTATTGGTATTGTGGTTAAACTGAACACCCCACATCCAAGATGCCCATAATTTTTCTCCTGAAGGCAATCCTTGAAGCAATATTGCTGAATAACCAGTGTAGCCACTGGTGTTGGCCCTAGTACTTTCTCTATAAACTAGACCGTCCCTATTAGTACCATCATATCTTTTATAATTACCGCTTGAACTATAATAAGATGAACCTGAATTTGTAGAAAGCCTAATCATAGCATTGAAATAGGTACTAGATA
>Ga0222719_10006101_pt1 | contig 10285 bp, 5 predicted proteins | sample C33_34DmetaG_FD_165039 | JGI IMG/M metagenome (GOLD analysis project Ga0222719, IMG submission 165039) | Estuarine water microbial communities from San Francisco Bay, California, United States - C33_34D | ecosystem: Environmental > Aquatic > Marine > Unclassified | place: USA: California...
ATGAAGCCCTTCAGAAAGAAGAGGGGTCACAGTCAAAGTCCTGGATGCTGAGAATTCTTGATGTCGACTTTGCCCATGAGCTCGTTGCCGACGTTATTAAATACATGGTGAGTCTCAGTTTTTTTTCTTCGGGGTTGGGTGCCTATTCTTTCGTTGAGAATCTCATTAATCTTTTCCATCAGTCCACTGCTGCTACTTTTGAACGTGGTCGAGCGTTGCGGTCTTTAATAATGGCCCTTGAAAAACATCTCTCGTTTGCTGAAACAAAGTCAATCGCCATCGATTTGAGGTTTCCAGATTTGGTCGCGGAACTGGTCTCAACGAGGCCCAGTGTTTTTGCGGACGCTCTAGACTCATTTCCGGATCTTAGATCTTTGGTATGTAGAGTGATTCATGGTGAATTTCTGCTTCATGCTAAAGCTTCTGGGTCAGCAGACGGCGATAATGGCAGTTTTAAGCATGAGGATCTGGTACTTCTTCGACGAGTTGGAGCGGTTGATGGAAGCTCGGAGATGCATCTACCACTTCGAGTACTGTCAAGCATCTCTGTCCTCCTAAGTGTGTGGCAAGACGAAGTAGAGAACGACGCCGACACCAAACATGCAGTGCAAGAGCTCGTGGATAGCATATTACTTAGTGACACAAAGCGCGAAGAAGAAAATGCTCTTGGAGGTGGACTTGCGAGCGCAGTGTTTCTCGACTCAAAGCTTCCCGCCGTTTCAGTAGAGTCGGTGAGTCTTCTTCGTCATTTCTTTTACCTTTCGACAGATGATCAAACTCTAACTTTGTCTCTCTTTGTTTAACAGTGGATCATGCTGGCCAAGGCAAGAAGTGACGTGATAGCAAGACGGGCGGCTTTATCGGCGCCCACGGGGTTTTTGCCGAGGTTACTACTTTGCTCTGGGCTTCCTCGTGCATCTCTTGTCACGATGATTGATAGATTGGGTTGTCTCGGTCGTTCATCTGAGGACAAGGATTCTGTGTATGAGCCTATTATCTCATCGTCGCTTGGCAGCGAAACGGGCCTTGGGCGCCGCCGAGACGTAGGTCGTAAGTTGCTCGGGCGTCTTGCTGCCTACACCAGGATCAACGCACTTGATGACGGTCAATCGGCAAACTCTACAGACTTTTTCGTATGGTTGTCTCGCAAATGCACCAAGAAGGACGAAAGGGCAAGGAAGCAGAGACCTCAGAAGAAAATCAACAAAGAGAAGCCTCCCGAATCACTAGTGAGTCTAAAAGCGGTTGCTTCTATAATATCTGGATTGGCCGTCGAAGAACTTTCGGATAAAAATACACTTCCAGCAAATGAAATGGACATGATATCCTTCTTACCTATCACCGCAGAGCCAACCAAGGTCAAGGAGGTGGGTGGGAATCTTTCGGCTGATTTTGTCATTGAAACCTTTAAGAGCGACGATTTGTGTAAGTTCGAGGTCCTCATGAACCGCTTTCTGGACAATATTGCGCCCCGTCCTGCCCCAAAGCAGCATCCAATCGAATCCGAGTTTTACAATGATGTATGCATTCGGTTGATTGAGGCTTATTCGTCTCTGGAACACAAGGATGAAAGAAGAACATTACTGATTTTGAAATGGGTGCCATTGCTTTCGCAGTTGAAGGGCAATCCAAAGCTATGGAAAGCCGCGTTCTCGCAGCAAAATGATGCGGCGACTACCAAGATGCTTGATGAATTGATTAGCCGCTGTATCGGTTCCTGGGACCCACATCACGTGGACAGTTGTCTCGACTGGCTTGTTAGCATCCACAAGGACAGTGTAAATCTCTGTCTTAATCGCATGGTGAAATTTCTGCATTTGACGAGTCGAGCTCCAGCCAGTCACACTGATAGCTTTGTTGACTCTTCCACCACGTTTGCCAACTCGACCTGGTATGGGTCGGACGAGCGCTTGGAGGCTTTCACCTCGATTGCTACGCGGCAAAGTGCTTCTTCTGCTAGCGGGGACTCCCATCCGGGGTGCATAGATATCTCCCCAGCTACCAGCCTGTTATTGATACTAGCCGCCGGAGAAAAGGCGCAGACGAGGAAAGTGACCGACTTGATCCTCACTGAGCTATCAAAGACCTCACAATCGGATAGTGGTGGTCTCCTTGAGGCACTATTGAGAGTATACTTGAGCCGTCCCCGTTGGATGGATCTCGGAAAGGTCGAAGTTCGATCTGCCCTTGTTCAGGCAGCGGAAATGTATCGTCAAGACTGGGCTTCCTTTCGCTGCAGCTTTGACGACCAGATCGACAACCTCTTGGATGCAACGTTTGGCGGGGATTTACGAATGGCACGTTCATTGACCGACATGGCGCGGTCTCATCCTTTGCTTTTCCTTCGAAAGTTGCAAGACGTGATCTCCCTGTTACGGCGTGACGCCACAGGGGGAACGACAGGCTCGGATAAAGACAGTCGTCTCATCCACGGCCAAGCTGTTGGCGACCCGCGGGAGGCGAACATGGCGGGTAACCTTGCCAGGGTTACGATTCGACACTGGGGCTATTCCTACAGCGAGCCTTTGTGGCTAGCCATGTTGGATGTCGTTGCTGCGATTCCAAAAGAAGTTTTGTTCAATTGTGGACTGAAACTCGGCTTTCTGGACTTTTTAGGAGTCTACTTGATGTTATTGTCGGTTCAATTACAACTATTATCAGCCGACAAGGCAGCACGACTCAAGACCAAGCTTTCTGAGTGTTTCGCCGTCTTTCAGCGCACATCATTGAGCGGTTGGCGTGAATGGCTAGGAATAACAGTGGAGGGAAGCGAAGTCCGACACTTGCTCATGAGCTGTTCCTTTATTACTGCGGCAGAAGCCATTGAAAGTCTAAAAGCAGTGCCGAGCGGCTAGGGTAACGTACTCTTTTTTAACTTAAATACTTTTGCCCTACTGATAGATTTGTTATTGCGTCGTCCTGGGGTGGTCACTTGGACCACCTTGCTCCGACAAGATGGATGACTGGACCAACGATCGACGTGGTGGATCGTATCTTGTTAACGTTGTCCAGGCTGGGGTGGCATACCACCACCACCACCACCCATGCCCATGGCCTGAGCCATGCGCATAATCGAATTCATGTCCATCCCTCCTAGATCGGGCATTCCACCCGGTGGCATAGCACCAGGAGGCATTCCTCCTCCCATCATACTGGCCATGTCCATTCCTCCTCCTCCTCCACCACCTGGTCCTCCTCCTTTGGCCATCTGTTGCATCATGGCCATGACCTGATCGCGTCCACCCATTTGTTGAATCATCTTTGGATCCATCTGATTGAGCCGTTGATTGATCAGATTTGGATTCTTGCGCATTTGTGCCATCATTTGCTGTTGACGTGCCTGTGCTTGTTTTCCCATCATTCCAGACTTTCCCATTTTGGAAATCATACCTTCAAACTGTCGATGAGCCAAGAGAAGCATTTTGACCTCGTTGGGATGAGAACCAGAGCCAGCAGCAATGCGTCGGATCCTGGATTCGACACTGTCGTCGTACTTTTTGTGCATATCAACCTTGCCATCGAGTTCGGCATTGCTCATACTGTCCATCATGACCATGAATTTTCGAAGACGATGAGTCGATTCTTGGTCGTTACCCTTGGGAATGAGATAGTCCGGCATACTGAAAAAGAGAAATAACAATGTGAGAAGATGCGACGTCAAGAAATGAGGCGACATATTTCACAAACAAAATCTTACCCTGGCATCATTCCCATGAGTTTGTTGAGCGGCTGTTGGAGGGGGGAAAAGATATTGTGAGCGACGAGACAAATACGTTCACAGAGCCAAAAATACTACTACTAACGTACTCCCATGTTCATGACACGTTCAAATTGATTGTACATATCTCTTAAGGTGAACTGTCCCTTTGCCATTTTGTCCATAAGCTCTTGTTGCTGCTTTTTATCGGTGGAATCTTTCATGGCTTCCATCAAACCCTTGACATTGCCAAATCCCAACAATTGACTGACAAAGGATTCGGCATCAAAAGGATCCAGATCATCAAAATGTTCCCCGTTTCCTAAAAATAGAATGGGTGATTGTGTGGCTGCAACCGCCGACAAGGCACCACCGCCCTTGGCATGACCATCGAGTTTCGTGACAATGACGGAACCGACATTGACGGCATTGTGAAAGGCGATGGCTTGATCGTACACTGCTTGACCTTGCGTAGCGTCCATGACAAGAATGGTATTGTGTGGATTGACCACGGCTGATATTTCTTGCATTTCTTCCAACAATGATTGTTCTTGTTTGTGGCGACCGGACGTATCGACGAGGATGAGTTCGTACTTGTCCTTGACGAATTGGTCGACACCATCTTGAGCGATTTTGACCGGATCGGCTTCCGTATAACTTCCATAAAATGGAATTCGTAATTTAGCCGCATTTTGTCGCAATTGATCAAAAGCACCGGCACGAAAGGTATCGGCACAAACCATTGCGACTTTCCAATGTTTGCGTTTTGAATAATAATGAGCCACTTTGGCAATGGTAGTTGTTTTTCCAGCGCCCTGTAGACCAACAAATAGTACAATGTTTGAATGACCACGACGCAAGACGTAGGGTTTGGTGGTGGTGGATAACAAGTTGGTCAATTCTTCCACGATTGTCTTTTGTACTAATTTGAGTAATTGTTTTGCTTTCTTGTCATCTTGAGGACCGTCATTGTTCGTCTCATTGTCGCCGACGTCCTCGTCGTCTTCTAGCAGAGGTTCGACTTTGTTTTTAATATTCTCACGCAAGGACATGCAGAGTTTCACATTGACATCGGCTTCAATGAGAGCTCGTGTGATGTCGGAGAGCAACGCATTCAATTGCTGCGTCGATAACGACCCGCCGCTTGAATTCACATGCAATTTACGCAACGATTCTCGCAGCTTTCCTCCAAGTTCGGCGAGAACCATGGTTCACGAGAACGAGAGAGAGAGAGAGAGAGAGAGAGAGAGAGAGAGAGAGAGAGAGAGAGTATGAGTGGAACTGCAACTGCGTAGGACAGTCTATTCTACTAGCTATGTCGTGAGTTTCTCTTGCAACATCATGGGTCATGGCCGCGTGTCGTGAGTTTCATTCAGACCCCCGTTTCATAAAGGGTAGTATAGCACAAAGTGTACTAAATACCCCTAAATATTGACCCCCTACTTACACCCCATCATTTCTATTTTACCCCTAACACTAGTACTAGTACGGAAAGATACCGATTCGAATCAAACGAGCAATCAATCAACACTGACAGCTGACAGCCAAAGAGCTCTTGTCAGTGTTACAGACACAACGTCTTTCCCTTCTCTACTAGAGTAGAATGACGGGACCAAGACTAATAACTCGTCGCAACCTTGCTGGGTGCCGACGCTCACTGTTGCTAGCGTCTGTCGTGTCACTGCTGCTTCTGTCGTTGGAACCGCAAAGATCCGTCCGCGCCTGGACAACGACTCTTCCTATGTCTCGTCTTTTACCCTCTCGTGTACCTTCCGTTCCGCAATCACACTCAGGCAAAGAATACGTCCACAGGAAACACACTGTTCTCCAAACTCCTCCTCTCGGTACCACTGCCAACAACAATGATATTGACGACAACAACAACAAACTTGATAACGTTCTGTCCACCTTGACGTCGGCCTTTCCTTTCTTGTACGTGTCTCAGAAAGTCATTTCAATGTAAAAGTGGACTACCCACCGTCACGATACTCACATTCTACTTTTCTTCGTTCATGGACAAGTGTCGTCATGGCGGCCGTTCTAGGGGCGAATCGACCCGCTCTACTTTCCTGGGTCAATCGAGGCGAATTGATTTCTATCATGCTGGCCAGTGTCATGTGTGGGACCGGACTTACCTTGGAAAAGAAGGACTTTACCAATATTTTGCAGTCTGCAAAACCACAAGCCATAGCCAATGACAATGATGACGACAATAAGGATCCAGCCGCACAATGGATTGCGGTTCCACTCGGTGTCTTGTGTCAATTTATCATCATGCCCATGGCTGCCGCCCTCGTGGGACGAACTCTGTTGTTGCCAGCCGCCTCTCAAGAAGCTTCGGCACTCTTTTTGGGATTGTGCTTGGTGGGATGTTCTCCCGGTGGCACAGCCTCCAATCTCGTCTCTCTGATTGCCAATGCCGATGTCGCACTCAGTGTTTTGCTCACAACCTGTTCGACACTTTTGGCCGTCATTGCCACACCATTGTTGGTCAAACTCATTGTCGGAAACAGTGTCCGCGTGTCGGGAATGGCACTGTGTCAAGGAACCGCCAAAGTGGTATTGGCTCCAGTCATTGTGGGCATGTTGCTGCGATCCAAACTACCACGTCTGGCCATTGCGCTAAGTCGCTTTACACCCTTTGCCTCGGTCTTGCTCGTGTCAGCCATTTGTGGAGGTGTCGTGTCGCAAAATGCTTCCCTTTTGCAATCGTCGTCTCAAGCACTGTCGGGTGGAGTGTCCATGTCAACATTGATACTTTCCGTCCTCTTGTTACATTCCTTGGGTTTTGCCTTGGGCTATGTCATTCCCAAACTTGGTTTTCAACAATCGGAAAAAAGTTGTCGCACCATTTCGATTGAAGTGGGCATGCAAAATTCAGCCTTGGCGGTGGTCTTGGCTCGATCGATTGGAGCACCCAGTATCGCCTGTTTGCCCGGAGCTCTGTCGGCCACGGCACACTCGTGTTTGGGTAGTACATTGGCAGCCTTTTGGCGAATGCTCCCAACCAAACCAAACACCAAGGCAGAACCAGTCGAACCCTCTATTCCTCCACCGGATCCAAACGACAATGGCAGTGAGTTTCAAATATAATTAAAGAGGAGAAGGAATAAATAAATTGCAGAAGAATACGACAGCGACGACCTGTTATTAACCTATCGCATTATTCGTAGTCTGGAGCTAACGTGAAAGATTCTTGCCTAGAAAGGACCGCACAAAGGCTGAACTCAAAGCAAAGTTTGCCGTGGCCAGTTTCTTGGTTGGTGGGACGGCCAGTTCATCCGCTTGGACAATGACACGATCCCGTTTCGCGTCGTTTTGTCGTGCCGATACAAGGGCTGTCGCCGGTAACTGATTCACCAAGGAACTCTCGACTTCTCGTTCATCGTCGGAAACTGGCACCAAGTGTGATGGTTCGTCATGGTCGTCCGAATGAATGGCAATCAAGTCGCCATCAGCCGTGAGAGCATACAGCGAAACGGGTCGAGGCGAATCATTGGAATCTGTAGGCCACAAGGAGAGCCCGCTTTTAGTACTAGACGGCGCAATTGACACAACCTTACCAGTGATTGGTCCCGAACTGGAGGCTTCCTTGTAAAACTTGCCAGATACGGCATCGACCAAATGAATTTCCGACTCGCACTTTGCTGCAGTGTACACAGCAATCGCGAACAGGTCGGGCGATGGAAGATATTCGACAGCGCATACCTTCGAGTCACTTTCTTCGTCGTCAATGACGTACAACCAACCACGATTGGCTGGCCCCGCAGAGCCAAAGGGTGACGCCAGAGCTACTCCTTTCGGTGATACAACCAGAAGCATGTCGGGAAGAGATTGCGTTGACACAAAACGCAGCAATTCGACAGAATAGTCGCCTCCATCTTCAAAAGGTCGTAGAGAAGAAACGAGAACCATCTCCTGACGATCCCATAGAGTCACCACGTGGCCATATGCTATGGCAACAATGGACGAGTCTGCCGAAAACGCGACTGCATCTCTGCCAGCAGGAAACTTAGAAAATCCAGCAGGTGTCGAGACCTTGTAATCGCATATCCACGCTGTCTTGCGTCGATAGGCTTCCTTCTGATCGCCATCGTGGGGTTCTTCGACTCGCCTCCATAATCGAAAGGCATTCTCATCATTACTTACGGTACAAGCATAATTCCCATCTTCAGAAAGCGCCGCGGATGTGATTCGACTTTCCATTCCATGTGGACACGACATGGCGGCGGTGAGTTCAAAGGTATTGTTAGATGACGTCCGCGACCAGAATCGGATCGTGCTAATGACACCGACGGCATCGCCATTGGGCAACTCCTGATGATACCCCATGGCCGTATTCTCAGTAGGTACCTTGTCAATCGTCAGTAGCGTCTGTCCCGACTGTCGATTCCACAGAGCGTGTGAAATGGAGGGCGCCGGCATGGGACTGTCGTTTCGTTCGGTCCGACTGACGCGATTGAAGGGTACAACCTCCAGGGAAGATACGACGCTTTGCGACGAGAGGTCGTACCATTGGAGATAACCTGGTGCCCGTGGTAGACCCGAAAAGGTAAGTTCGGTTGAAGAAGTGCTGCAGGGGTCGATAGTGACACTGGTACACGAAGGAAAGATTTCGTCTCGCCGTTTCTCTTGCGCGGCCAGTCCAGTCACTTTCCAAATCAAAGACTTATTATGAGACTCGAATAGTTGTAATGAATTGTCTTCGCAATACACAATAACTCCACCCGGAGAGGAAATCGTTGACGTTTTCTGCGGTGGTACGCTACTGATGTGTACGATTCCGCCCAAAGCCAACCGCGGCAATACTTCGGCGGGCTTGTACGTCCCCTGCGACAGTTGCCAGGTCACCAAGACACTCTCATCACCACCACTGTACAAGATTGCATTGTTGGTTCCCACACGCGTATCATAAACTAGTGACGATACTGGATGAGCATGCCAATGTAGTTTTCTACCAACGACTGTTTCGGATGGATGGGGAGGTCGTTGCAAGGTCCCAACCACCATGTCCTCCGCCGCAGATCGTTGCGCCTCGAAGCGTGCTCGTGCAACAATGTACTCGTCCACCAAGGGTAGCAAATTCTCCATGACACGAACATCCCCCAACCAATGACCAAGAGATACGTCCTTGCCATTGTTGGCTAAGGCAAATGCCGACAGTGGGTTATTTGATGGCGCCGACATGGTAATGCACGTACAAGAACTATCCGGAGTCTCGGTATCAAAGACTAGGTCTTGGTAAATCGACAATGATGCGGGAGATCCGACCAGGACAAAAATACAAGACGGAGAATCCAAACCCTGCGCTCCCTTGCCTTGTGACCGCCCGGTACAGACCATGGCAAAGGGCGGTCCCTTGGTGAGAACCTTGTGTTTGTCGCGGCGTTTGGTTCTACGGAGTGAGTATTTAAGTTTGGCCGACAAGATGTGGACCGAAGACAATCGTTGAATCGAAGATCCTTTACGACTGCTCTTGGAAGTGGACGAGTCCACGGGTGGTAATACAAATCGTACCAAGGATGCCTGCACTTTGATGGATCCACCTGCCTTGTTGGTCGCTTTGCGGGACGTTTCATAAATGGCGTAGACAAAGGTTGATGGCGGTTCCTTCTTTTCGGCCATGGTTGTAGCGGCCAAATGCAGAACCGGCTCATCAGTCAGGCCCAAGATGCGCCTTGGCCCCACACACTGCCCTGACAGTCGATAGACACCTGCATCGTTACTACCATGCCCCGAATCGTGGTCAAAGACAGAGGCAAGAGGAAATTCTTGAATGGATCCATCATTCATTCCCGCCAACAAGACTTGCTCGGAGTGACTATTAGTCGTCGTCTTGTCTTTACTGGATAAATGAAAATTAGTTAAACAGACTGAATGAATGATGGTTCGTGTTGGTTCCTTGTTGGCATGGCCGGTTTTACTAGACGTTCCCTTCGGTACGAAGGTGGCAATTCGTTTTCCCGTCCGGTACGAGCGTACCGCGACATAGCGCGACGTCGTCAAGAGCAACAAGCGTTCTTCGTCTTTTCGATCCTTGGTATTGACAGGGACCGGATCCGACACTAACGGCGCAAAGGTCTGCCAAGCTTCCAACGATTCCGGGACGTTCACATTGTTGACGTTGTCAGTGAGTTCGGTTGTCGATTCCGAAACTCGTTTGCAACCCAACAAGGGCCCCCCCACGTGAATGCGTTTCATAAAGAAGTTACCAGTTGCTAGTTGTGGTACAATAGAGACTCGGTAGGGGTGTATCCGTCTCAAAAGGTCGTTCTTGTTCTTTGGAAGGAGGACTTGAAGATTGTCTTGGTCGTTGTTGAAATGGATGGTGTTGTCGGCTTGGAGGTATCGATGCCTTAACCTGCACCCTAAACGAAGGTATAGAACGAAGAAGCCACCAAAGATCTTGAATATCCTCATCCTTACTAAAAATCAGATAATAACCCGTCCTTCTTCGTCGTTCTTGTTCCAACGAGGTCGAACATTCTCAAGAACAAACACAACCAAAAAGACCGTCACAACAAAGCCACGAGACACTCGTTTCAAAGACCCCACAAGAAGAGAATCAAGACTAGAGACACAAGAAAA
>Ga0222719_10006102_pt1 | contig 10284 bp, 6 predicted proteins | sample C33_34DmetaG_FD_165039 | JGI IMG/M metagenome (GOLD analysis project Ga0222719, IMG submission 165039) | Estuarine water microbial communities from San Francisco Bay, California, United States - C33_34D | ecosystem: Environmental > Aquatic > Marine > Unclassified | place: USA: California...
GATTACCATTACCACCTCCAAGGCCATTTGTAGCGCCGGTACCATTTGCACCTGCACTACCTGCTTGTCCGGCATTACCATTAGCACCAGCATTACCATTACCACCCGGATTACCAGATTGACCTGGATTGGCTGTACCAGCTGATCCTGCGTTACCATTCTGACCTGCTGAACCTGTATTACCAGATGGTGCAGTTAGAATTTGGCCATTCGGGGCCAACTGCCCTGCACCACCAGTACCCCCCGGGGCACTAGGCCCAGCTTGACCGCTCTGGCCAGCATTTGCTACCGCGTTTGGTTGAGCGTTGATATTTGATATTGCAAGAGCGCCGCCGCCACCGCCACCGCCACCTGGATTACCTGAGTTACCAGCATTACCTGGGTTACCTGTACCACCTGCACCACCATTACCAGCAGCACCAGCACCTCCATTATTACCTGGATTCCCTGGATTACCAGCATTACCGCTAGCACCTGGGTTACCTGCACTGCCGGCGGCGCCGCCTGACCCGCCATTACCAGCCGATCCACCAGGACCACCATTAAATGATACAGTCGAAATCCCTGGTCCATTTAATGTTCCAGCTTGACCAGCATTACCATTAGCACCAGCATTACCATTTGCACCAGCATTACCATTTGTACCAGCATTGCCTGGTTGACCCGATCCACCAGCACCTCCCGAATTAGCACCAGTGCCAGCTGTCCCACCATTACCATTTGCACCAGCATTACCATTTGAACCAGCGTTGCCAGAATTAGCACCTGTCCCAGTACCACCCGCACCACCACCGCCACCACCAGCAGTTTTGTGTGGTTGTGGGGATTTAATGGTAGTATCAGCATCAACACTTGCATTGCCGCCTTGACCACCGGTACGTCCTCCAGTACCGCCGGTGCCGCCGGAGGCACTTGTCGCAGACGCCACCGGCGAGGCAACATTTCCCTGACCCGCATTACCAGCATTAGCTGGAGTAGGGTTACCTCTTGCTCCGCCTGTGCCGCCTTGCATCAAACCTGGCAAAGGGTCCTCGCTACCTCCGTTACCACCTACACCGCCGTTGCCACGTGCACCACCGGTACCACCATTACCAGCAGTACCAGCATTACCGGTACCACCTGGGTTACCGGCATTACCTGGATTACCAGCAGTACCAGCATTACCAGCAGCACCACCGGCACCACCTTGACCATTTGTTCCTGGATTTCCTGGGTTACCTGCATTACCTGGGTTACCAGCATTACCAGTGCCACCACGGCCTAATATACTGACTGTTCTAAGTCCTAATGGTGCTGTCCATGTACCAGGGGCGTTGAAGGTTACTGAACCTCCTGGAATGTCGCCCTCTTGTCTCATGCGAAAATTAAGAGGCATATTACTTATCCAGGTTGTATAATTCTACAATATTACTTTGCTCGAGTTGTTCACGACTTCTAATTGTTTTAAATAACTCTATATCCTTAAATGATGTTTCATATTCAAATATTTTTCTTCCCTCACTATCTTCAGTATATACAGGCTTACCACTTTCAGTTGTCTTAATAACTACAGTTTCTTCTTCTATAACTTTTCTAAAAATAATAAATGGGAAGTCAGTAAGATCTACCTCTTCATCATTTGGATCTATCCAAGTATTTAAAGGACTTAGAATATCTTTTTTATTAGCATCTGTATTATAATGAAGATGCTGGAATTCAATATTGTTATTTGCAAGGAATGTACGAAGATGATAACCTTGATCTACGTTTTCATCTTCATATGTATACAAGGTAATTGTATCAATTTTCTTCAGTGACATCTTTAACTCCAAGTTCACTAACTTTTTCTATTAATCTACTATTATTTAGCTTTTCGTAACTATCATAAACCACGGTCTTTAAAATTGTACTTTTTATTTCTTCAAGTACAGGATATATGTATCCATCTTCTTTTTCTTCAAAAACATATTCTCCATCTTCATCAATTTTATTTAAGTATTCTGATGTTTCTAAATATGCATCTACAATAACCATTGGAAACGTATTTGGTGCATATAAAGATTCCATTTTATTAACTTCATCGGGCATACCATCACGACTGTAATAATAATATGTATATGGTACACTATTATCATCCAATAATTTTCTCATTTGAGATGATGATTGTTTTGTAAAGGTATCGATGAATAAAATATGTCTAATACCAATAATTTGATCATTTAAATCATCTAGTAAAAACATTATCTTGTTACCCCTGGTGTTACTGTAACAATACCTTCAGCTACTCTATAGGTAGATGTATTAGATGTATTAGTAATAGTTACATCATATACATATCTACCATCTGTGATAACTGATGTTGTTGTTGCATTCATTGAAAGTCTAACACGACCATTTGCATAATTAACATTAGCTGTAAATGCAGTCTTTGTGTTAGAATAATAATTCTTTCTAATATGAGCATTCGCATGATACCCAGTCAGATTCATAAGACTATTGTTACCGCTTTGTTTATTTATATCGTTATTGGCGACATCAATTTTTTGTGTAAATGATGCTCCCTGATCGATAACAAGATTAATCTTCTTTGCCATTGTCCCAATCCCATGGTGTTCTATCTTTAAAATCTCGCCATACCCTTATTGCATAAGCATTAGGAAGTTGCGTAGATATTTGTATACTCTTATTTATAGGAAGGTCAATGAAGTTATCAACTTTTACTTCTTGTCTTGTGCCGTCTTCGTGTTCGATAGTCAAATTACCGCGCGCAGCATATAATTTATGTTCTTTTGCTTGAAATGGTGGTAACTCGACTGGCATATTGCCTTTAATGGTCATTGCCTCTTTATCCCACCAGTTACCATCAAGACAAGATAAACAAACCAAACCACTATGATCTTCTAGTGCCTTTAAATATTGACCAGTTGCCTCAATAACATTATTACATCCATGACCTTCATATAATGTATGTTCTTCAGAAGCATGTTTTGGATCTAAACCAACATATGATGTAATAAAGTTTGGTGAACCTGGATATACTGCAAAACTACCATGCGTTATCATCCACATTAAGTTGTAGTAAGTTGCTTTACCTTCGTAATTTTTTAGATCAGGAACCCAACCATGTATTCTACTCATTATAAATTTAGGAACAACATGGATGGTATTTTTATTAACCCCAACCCATCTAAGGATAACCCATCTACCAACTCGACGATGAGCAGTAGGAAAAACATACTTATCCTTTGCTTTATCTAAAAGTTTTTTATCAAGGGCTTGTTTTAATTGTTTTGGTACAAATTGCATTAACTATTATTAGCAGAAGCATTCAAAATTGAGTGCGAACCGTAAATGTTCTGCCCTCCATCAAAAGTAAAAAATGTAATCACATCAACACCACCTGCAGTAGATGATAATGTGGGTTTATTGCCATCAGTAAACAAGAAGTTTTGTGTACTGTTCCCACCAAAATATATTTGACGGTTTGGTGTTGATCCTTGTATAGCGACAAGAGTAAATGATGTTGCAACGCCTGGCTTGGCATTAGCAACATTTAGATTAATGTTAGCATTGAGCGTAAGGTTATGAATTAAACTACGACCCAAGTTCATTGTGAATGTTGTATTGCTTGAAGGATTAGTAGCAATAGTTGTGTTAGACAATGATTCAGTGTATGATTTTAGAATAACATTATTGACGACATTGTTGCCACCATTAAAGGTATTCACTTTACCAGCAGCTGCTGGCTTCATAACAACATTACCAACCATAGTGTTACCAAACACATTCACATTGGCTTGTAGTCGTGAGTTGCCTTTAACTCGGATCTGAGCACCTTCAAAGAATGTATTTGTACCAACACGCAATTGACGAGGTCTTGCTTTTGTACCTCCCCTAATGCTTCCATTAGCAAAAAAAGTATTTGCTGAAAAATCACCAAACAATTGACTAAAGCCAGTTGTTGTAGCTTTGGGTAAGCCATTAGCGTATAAAGTATTGGCCGTTGTAATAGTATTTGAACTTAGAGTAGCCAAAGAGTCATTTGTCTTTGTTCTCCAAGTTTCAAATGTATCACTCAATGCAACATTTGCAAAATTTGTCTTATTGGTAGCCATTTTAATCCTTTATCATATTTACAAGTAGTGTTTTTATTTCGTACAAATCATTCTTAATATTGTCTATGTCTTTTTTCATTCGATCAAATTCAACACTAGTATTTAACCGTTTAGCTCTGGCAGCTTTATATTTAACCAATGCGTCTTTATCACTATTTAAAACCGCATTAGAGTTAATATCTCTAACTAATTGTGCTTTATTTTCAATCTTAACATATGACATATTAAACCTGCAATGCTATTGTTCGTAGATCAGTAACTCTAGCAACCTTAGCGCTATCATCAGAAGTAATTACAATCTTGATTTGATATTGCTTGAATGTATCATGTGTACTATTATCTGTATTGCTTGTATATCTAACAACATTATTATTTGAAATATTCAAGAATGCTGAAGCCTGTGAAGCATTTGAGCTTGGCAGTTTATATTCATATTCTTTATAATCATTTACAGATGTTGATAAAGTATTGGCAGAAGTTACTTGTGTTAGTTTTGTAAAGTGTTTCTGCTCAATTTTATCATTATCAGAAGCAGCAAGTAGTCTTGCAAAAACTGTTACTTCAGTACCTTGTGGCTTAAATGCAGTTGTGTAGACTTTTAAGTCTTCTGCATCTTGACCATCAGCTAGTACAACTGGTTTAGAAATATATCTAGCTTGTGTAGGACCACCTGGTACAACTTCCTTAGTACCAAAGTTTGCTGGATTATTTACAATATTCTGAACACCGAGAATTGATACAGTTTTCTTCAAACCAATTACAGGTGAAACGTTTTCATTGTTAGTAGTCATAACAGCTCTAGCTGTATATGTTCTAGCATCTGAATTATTGTTAACTTCATTTGTTTTACTTGCGATGATTTTCTCTTCATTCAGAACATTTGTAACACCAGGTGTCACGGGTGTAAATGAACCTGCACCGGTTGGAGTTACATATGTATTCGAAGATAGTTTTTGTGTAAATGAAATTTGTGAATTACCATAAGCAATCGAAGCAAATTTAGGAATAATTGAATTTACCTTGATATTTCTAATAGTAGTAATTCTAGCTACAGCATTTGATTGTTGACCCCTGATATAACTAGTACCAGTGTTAGTTGAAGGTGAGAACGTACCAGAAGACGAATTCACTGTCAATCTATTGAAAGTTGGATCAAAAAACTGAATAAATCCTGTTGAAGTATTTGATTGTGTTGAGTTGGCTGCTGAACCAGTAGCTTGCGAAACTTTACCAAACACAGTGTTACCATAACCGGTGGTACCACCATATGTGATTTTGAGTGTTTCGTTTGGTTGGAAAGTGTTTGCCGAATCAACAATAACTTTAACTGTATTACTTGATACTGTATTTTTAGCTCTTACAATGCCTATTGCACCTGTTGTTAAGCCTCTAACTCTAGCTCCAACTGGAATAGCAACACTATTAACAGTTGTACCAAAGTCACCTCTACCAATATCAACGATAGCTACATTACTTGAGCCACGAATTTTTTCTCCTGCTCTAAATACACCAGAAACATTATCGATAGTAAAGAAGTCATCTGGTTCATTTTCAAAGTATGCAACGCCCTTATCAACAGTAGTAAAAGCTGCTTTGTATAAAGTATATTTTATATCTTCATTTTGGATTGGTCTATATGTTCTGTCATTCTGTGATGCGAACAACATACCAGAAGCTGGGATTTTACTGATAATACGACCAGTTAGTAGATCTGTTCCGCCCAACTCAGCAACTGAAATTCTTGGTAGCGGATCATCACCATGTGGTTTTACAACGAACGCATATTCCTTACCAGATTCTAGATGGACTGGTGTGTTGAATACAAATACTGATGGATTTCTTGATTCTGTACAAAGATTAATATCACCAGGTGCTAGGGTTGATTCGCCAAATGGAACGACTCTATTGGTCAAAGTTCCATTCTCCATTTCCCTGATTTGCACAGTAATAGGATATGTACCTCTTGAGAAGAAGAGAAGATCTAATCTTGTAATAAACACACCACCTTTTTCCTCATCTGGAACAAAGAAGGATTGGGCTAGTGGATCACCAATATTTAAAGTGAAATTACTAAAGTCTAAACCAAAGAAGTCAAAATTGAAGTTGAATGGTTGTACTGGTGGTAAAGTTTCTATTGCTTCTAACCGACCAGTAATAACGTTGATATCATTACCTCTGGTTGCAATTTCTAAGCCTTCTGCTTGATATTCAGCTGAAGCAGAAGTTGTAATTGTATCCTGATCAGCAGGAAGATTTTCAGCATCTTGGAGTTTAAATACTTTAGTACCTGTTCTGAACTTCAAACTATCATCATTAGGAATTCTGAATACACCATAAATATCACCATTAGCACTAGTTACAAGGTTTGAACCTTCGACATTTGTATTTGCAAAAGAAGAGTTTGCTGGGGTAACATAATTTACGACCTTAACATTATCAAAGTATGGAAAGACTCTTGTATTAGGTCTCATTCCACGTCCTGTAAATCTAACTAATCTTTCTCTCATAAATGGAATAATTGAAACATCTTGTACAAAATCACCAAATGTTACATCATTACCACCTGGTGTTACAGACAACTGATCGCCATTCAAAAACTCTCTAGAATTAGGAGTAGTTGTATTGGTTACTGTTGTATCTGGGGCGGTGGTAAATACAACTGGAGCTGTGGTTTCTACCGTTCTCCATTCATCTTCCCATTGTGTACCAAAAGCCTGAGCTAATGATTCAAATTGTGGGAATAAGTCTATACCGACCTGAACATCTGGAAGATTAACAGTATCTTTCCAAATATCTGCAGGTGGATCTAATGTGATTCTACCTTGCCAGTTAAATGAAAGATCATTAACAAGGAATCTTCTTTTTGAGGCAAATGGTTGTGTAATAAATGGTTTGTGGCTATAGTGTAGAGTTAAAAGGTCACCAGGAGCCGGTCTATCCACTGCAGTAATATCTGCAGTTGTGAGAGTAGCATTCTGACGTTTAAGTGTACCTGTGCCGGTTACAAAAGTGCCATTGGCTGCAACAACAAATAGTTTGTAAATACCAGGCGAACCAAAGTTACTATTTGTATTAGCAATCTCGAGAATTTTACCAGCAGCAGTAGAAGTGGCAAACGTAGCGCCTAAGAAAACATTCTCACCTTCAGTGAATGAAGATGTATTTGAAGTTACGGTCAAAACAAAATCTTCTGGACGTCTAACAACATTATTTGAAGTAGACGGATTCCATTTTGTATCGACAAGTTCTGATGTAAATCTTGGTCTAATTTCACCACGTCTTTTATCCACAGCAATAGAATAATCAGGGTCAGATGTTTGACCATATTTGTGATTTAGGAATGAATCTGTAAAGATACCATTTTTGAATCTTTCATTACCAGTTGAATCTAGATTTTGAATATTTAATACAGACTGCTCAAGTTGATTAAGAGCAGAATAATACTCTAGACGTTGAACACGCTTATCAATCTTACCAATATCTTTCATAGTATAGCGTTTATGCTCTACTAAATTAATACCAGAAGCTATATCTAGTCTTTGGAACGTTCGACCTGCAGCTGGAGATATAGAAGGATACGGAGTGATATTTAACGTTGCCAGTGTCATTGCACCGGCCTGATCTCTAGGTTCTTGAGGATATAGACTTGGTGTGCCCTCTACAACTTTAATTTCACCTTCTTTGGTCAGTATAATTTTATCTTTTCTACCAAGATAATAACCTAGATCAGCAGTAAAGTTTTCGTCGATATGAGGCGCATATAAACCATCTGAGTCAACATCAAATGTTGTATTGCCTGTTACAGGGGCAACCCTAGCTGAACTAGCAGATGTAGCCGGTGTACCGTTGGCTAGCCCATGTGCCGATCTAAAGTCAATATGATTTCTAAGGTCATACTTTTGACCTGAATCTGAAATATAAAGAGGAATTTCAGCTGTATTTATTGCATTAGCTGGATCAGCAGAGGTATCATCAATAGGATAGCTATCTACACTGAAGAAACCGATACCATTTGTTCTACTTCTTTCAAAAAAGTCTAACTCAACCAAAATTCTATCTGCTGAGGTTAAGCTAAACGTAGATGATGACTTAATTCTAATTCCTGAGTTTTCATAATGAGTATCTTTTTGGCCAGATACTAACTCAAACTCAGTAGATCTATCAGTATTTGTTATCGCATAGTCGGTACCAATATAAACTTTTCTGATATTAAATACATCACTTACACCTAGGGTCAGAATACCATTTAAATCTATACCTGGTTTGCTGCAGTCAATTTTTACAAAACGATTCTTACGAACAGTTTTGTCCATCTCTTCAGCACCAGTTCTTTGAATTGGGAAGTTAACAGAGAAGTTAGGTGTTGTGTAGAAGGTCTCTTGAACATCAACTGTAAAGCTACGTCTATCGCCAGCAACTGTAATATCCCGATCAGCATTTTGACCACCTCGAGCTGACATATCAATAATATAGCCAGCTGGAAATGCTTTTTCAACTGATCTACCACTTGAAGCACCAAGATTAACATTACCACCACTATTATTAGCAAAAGTAATATTAGAATCTGTCACTGCAGAAACTCTTACCAGATCACTAAATGCTGAACCTTGCGTTCCACCAATACGTACCAGATCACCAATATTGAATCTAGTAGATATTGAAGTGTTACCACCAGTTCTAGTTAGAACGTTGCCACTTGTATCACCTACACAAATCTTTTGGCTATATGCAGTTTCTGTTACAGTAACAATAAATTCTTTTTTGTTTGAGGAAGTTAGTGATCCTGAGGAGAATTTTGTTACCTCAGTACCACCAGCATGGGCTGTTGGGAGATTAACTGAACCAGTACCACTTGTAGAAAATGAACCATTAGCTCTTTGGTTAAATGTAAATATATTATCATTTGTTCCTGAACTGTCTCGTAGTCTATAGAGCGCTTCGTACCCCATTGGGAACAAAAGTTTATTAGATGTGGTATCTTGTAATACTGCTGCACCATTGGTTAGTACAACATCTGCAAAGGTATCATAGCTTGGTGTAGAATTAGTACCATTCTCAATAAATAATGATCTAACATCACCAAATGATTTGCCGGCATTCATTTTGATATTATATAAGTGTACTCTATAGGTTCGACCCTGTTCTTCAACACCTGATGAAGCATCTGAATCATATGAGAATCCAATAAAGCTAGCTGTACCAATTTCTGAACCGGCATCTGAAGCTGACTTTTCAGAATAGTAATTACCACCAGAAGATACCGTAGCACCATTCGAAGCAGAATCTCTTAAAGAAATGGTTCTACCAGTTTTAACATCAAAACTACCTGCAACATCTTGTACTTTAACAAAATTACCATATGAGACAGTTACTGATTGAGCATTTTGGTATTCTAATGCAGTACCTTTATTTACTTCAGTTGGTACCCCTTGAAGAATTTCATTTCTAAATCCTTGAACATAAGCTACGCCACCTGATTCTGTTAGTGCAACCAGTTTGTTTATATCACCGGCAGTACCATTTGAACCATCAGAAAAATAATAACCAAAGTTTGTATTTGTATTGAGATGTTCCTGTAATCTAATATTGACTGGATTGGTCATATAGTTACCGGATTCTTCATAAGTTTTTTGAGCTAGTTTTTTGCCCAACTCATCAAGTTCTGCTCTTTGCTTACGTCTAATTACCTTGCCATTATCAACTGTGAAAATTGCAAAGAATGGTTCTGTATTACCAGTTTCATTAATTGTTCTCTTTACCAATGAAGGAGTCAATTTTAAACGATCTGCGCCTGGTGCTTGGAAATTAGTTGTGCCAGTTGCATTGTCGTTCAATGATGTATCGATAAGTGCACCAGGAGTAGTTTCTGTTACTTTAAACCCTACTTCAAATGAAGGAGTTTTATTATATTTTGAAAGAATAATCGATTGGTTTGCAACTTGGATAAAATGACCCTTAGAATAGATGATACCATCACCTACACCAAACTTAGTTGCTGATCCAGTTGCACTTGATGAGGCAACATTTGCTTGAAATTGTGTACCATTAGAAAAGATACCATATAGCTCTTCGCCAGCACTAAATTCCTTGATAGTATTATTACTACCACCATCAATATATTTAACAAACAATGTTTTTAGATCTGGAGATGTTACTTCAGAACCTGATGCCACAGAGACAACTTTAGCTG